>ERZ1643246.1880-NODE-1880-length-21524-cov-24.604732_pt1 | contig 21524 bp, 20 predicted proteins | sample MGYA00579265_ERZ1643246 | MGnify/ENA primary metagenome ERZ1643246 (study PRJEB29033, sample SAMEA4952261) | chicken gut metagenome | biome: Broiler Chicken; feature: Gastrointestinal Tract; material: Caecum | place: Ireland | collected 2018 | study: Broiler...
TAAGCTCAGCCCATTAATATCAATGGGTTGAGCTATTTAAGTGTCAAATTTGGGAATATAACACATTTTTTTAAACTTTGCAACATTTTTTTGAAAAAATCTATTGAATTAATTTAAAAATCAAAGTATAATAGTTATATCATGCAGCTGTAGCTTAACTGGATAGAGCATTCGGCTACGAACCGAAAGGTTGGGGGTTCAAGTCCCTCCAGCTGCACCAATATATAAAGCTATGAAGTGTTAAAATATAAACATTTCATAGCTTTATTTTTTTAAAGTAATGCAATAGCATTTACTATTTTATTATTAACTTTACTTAATTAATATTAACTATAAATATCTTAAATTTCTCTATAATTAATAATTCTTAATGAATAAAAAATATAAAACAACATATTATAAATATAATATAATAGAAAAGTAGAAAAATGTAGAATTATGTTATATAATGTACACAATAAATTAATGTTGAGGAATTTTATGGTAGAAAATAAAAAATTAACTTTTCACCAAATTTTATGGTATTTTATAATTTTTAGTACAATCGGTCTTTTAATAGAAACTATATTCTGCTATTTTACATCTGGAATTGTCGAAAGTAGAAAGGGTTTATTATGGGGACCTTTTTGCCCTGTATATGGAGTGGGAGCAGCAATACTAATTATTCTATTAAATAAAGTAAACACTAATAATTATTTTAAGCTTTTTATATATGGATTTTTAATAGGTTCATTATTAGAATATATAATGAGTTATGTATTGGAAGCAGTTTATTCAATTAGATTCTGGGATTATACATATACCGGAAATTCTATTAATGGGAGAATATGCATATTATATTCATTATTTTGGGGAATATTATCAATATTTTTACTAAAAGTGGCAAAACCTGCAATTGATAAACTAATTGAAAAAATACCAAAAAGTATAGAGAAAAAATTAGATATATTTGTTACAATATTTTTTATATTAAATGCAATAGTAACTGTATGGGCAATAAGTACTTACGAAAACCGAGCAACAGAAATTTACAATGGAACTTATAATAATACATCACCAAAAAATTCTATAATAAAAAACATAGAAGAGAAACATTTTACGAACGAGAGGATGAAAAAAACTTTTCCGAATTTAAGGATTAAAGATAAGGAAGGAAAAGAAATATGGATAAAAACAATTATATAATAATATAGATACGTATAAAGCTAAAAGTAATGTAAAACTGAATATAAAAACTCAACAATTATTATAAAAATACAAAACTAAAACGCAAAATAAAAAATACAAAATAAAAAACAAAATACAAAACGCGAAACAAAAAACGCGAAACAAAAAGCAAAATACAAAACAAAATATAAAAAGCAAAAAGCAAAACAAAAACGCAAAATGAAAAATGCAAAATATAAAATAAAAAAACACAAACTAAAAATTTAATTAAAAATAAACCCGATAATTCCAAATATAATAAACAATATTCCAGAAAGTTTTTTCATAGATTCTTCTGAAATATGTTTGCTTAAAAATTTTCCAAAGAATATTGCTAAAGCGTCACATACTACCATTCCTAAAATAGCACCAATTATTAAAGAAAATTTTAAATTTGGATATTGAATACCAAGCCCTATCGAAGCTAAAAAAGTTTTATCACCAATTTCGCCAATAATTATAGAGAGTGCAACAATAAAAGTATAGTTTATTTTCATATTAGATAATTTCGTAATAGCATTTTCTTTCTTACTATCATCCATAGATAGTAAGATTTTTTTGGGAAGAAATGAGTATAAGCCAACTAATATAAAAGATAGATAAGTAAAAATTTTAAGAGAATGCTGGATAAAGTAATTATCAAAAAAATTAAGGCTACTCCCAAATAAAATAGCTATTCCATGACTAAAAAAAGAACCTATAGCAACACCTAATAAAATACGAAATGGAGTAGATTTATTAGAAAATGATATCATTAATAATTGTGTTTTATCGCCTAATTCAGTGATAAAAACTAATGCAAATGAAATAAAAACTGCATAAATAGACATAGCAAATTCAATTCCTTTCATAATTTTTTGGCAAGTAGCATAAAAGCATTTTCACTAAAGTCATTTTTATTTAAAAAAAGTAAAATTTATATAATATTTTTAAATTAAAATACAACTTAAAAAATTTGTTTTTTAACATGTATATTCAAAATTGTGAATTCTATGTGAAAATTAAATAAAATGATTGCAAGAATAAAAATTAAATGGTAATATTTGAGTGTAAATTTATTACGGAAATACAAATTTGAGGGAGGAATAACTTTGATACAGGTAAAAAATGTTACAAAAAAATATGGTAACTTTAAAGCTGTTGACGACATCAGTTTTGAAGTTAAAGACGGAGAAGTTGTAGGATTTTTAGGACCAAATGGAGCAGGAAAAAGTACAACTATGAACATGATAACTGGGTATATTGATCCTACTCAAGGTCAAATTATTGTAAATGGGGTTGACGTAGGAAAAAGACCTAGAAAAGCAAAAAAGCAGATAGGGTACATGCCAGAATCGGTGCCTTTATATGAAGAATTAACAGTAAAAGAATTTGTAAGATATATGGCAGAACTAAAACTGGTAAAGCATAAGGACTTAAAAGAAGAGACAAACAAACTTATAGAGGAAGTTGGGTTAAAAGAAGTTGAAAATAAATTAATTAGAAATTTGTCAAGGGGATATAAACAAAGAGTAAGTCTCGCAGGGGCTCTAATAGGAAACCCAGATGTAATTATTTTAGATGAACCTACAGTTGGGTTAGATCCTAAGCAAATAACAGAGATAAGGGATTTAATAAAAAAATTAGGAAAAAATCACACAATTATCTTAAGTTCACATATTCTTTCGGAAGTAAGCCAGATATGTGAAAAAGTAATTATTATAAATAAAGGAAAAATTGTAGCTATTGACACACCTTCAAATTTGGAAGAAAAGACTAAGTCTAAAAATACTATATTAGTTACTGTAGAAGATCCTAATAATAGCATGGAAAGTATTAAAAATAAGCTAAAAGAAGCGGATGAAATAAAACTAGTAAAAGATAATAAAGATGGAACAAAGCAATATGCTATTGTATCAGATACAAATGTTGACTTAAGAAAAAAACTATTTGATATTTTACCAAAAGAGCAAATAATAATATTTGAATTAAAGAAAGATGAATCTACATTAGAAGATGCATTTATTAGTTTAATAGATGATTCTAAAGAAACGTTACAATACAATAGTCAAACAACTGTTAAAGAACAAGATGAGAAAAACTTAGAGAAAAATAATAAAACAAAAGAAAGTAAAAATAAGCAGAAAGAAAAAAATAAAAAAGAAAGTAAAAAGGAGGAGAAAAAATAATGTGGGCAGTACTTAAAAAAGAATTAAAATCTTATTTCTTATCTCCTATAGGATATATTTGCATAGGAATATTTCTATTAATATTTAGTATCTTCTTTTATCTAACAGCTATTCAAAGTGCAAGTATTGATTTAGGAAATTTATATTATAATACAGCAATGTACGGATTAATGTTGATTATACCAATTCTTACTATGAGATTATTTGCAGAAGAAAGAAAAAATGGTACAGAGCAATTGTTACTTACATCACCAAGAAGTGTTACGGGAATAGTACTAGGAAAATTTTTCGCGGCTACAACAGTAGTTCTTATTACATTAATAATTAGTTTAATGTATTTTGCAATATTAATGTATTTTGGAACGCCTAATTTAGTACCTACTTTAATAATGATGTTTGGATTTTTATTATTATCAATGGCTGCAATATCAATTGGTATGTTTGCTTCTAGCATAACAGAAAATCAAATTGTAGCTGCAGTTATTACAGCAGCAGTTTTAATACTTCCATGGTTTTTACCAAATATCAATGAATCTCTTGCAGCACTTGACTTAATGAATTATTATTCAAAATTTCCAGCTGGATTATTATCAGCAACTGAGGTTGTTGGGTTAGTTTCATTTGCTGTAATGTTTATATTATTTACAGTTATTGTATTAAAAAGAAGAAAAGCTGTAAAGTAGAAAGAGAGGGAGAAAAGTGAAAAAAGAAAAAAATAAAAAACAACAAGAGAATAACAGCAAAGATTCTAAACAATTAGTAAAGGCTAGAGAGAAAAAACCACATTACAAATTAAAATTAGTTGGAAATATTTTTGCTGTATTAATATTAGTTGCAATTATTATTGCTGCATATATATTAATAAATTGGGGAATAGAACAATTAGAAATTCCAGATGCAGATTTTACAGCTGATAAAATATATTCAATCACACAACCAACGAAGGATAAACTAGAGGGGTTGAATAAAGATGTAACTATTACATTAATAAACATGAATATATATACATCTGTAGTAGATTTAACAAATCAATATGCTAATTTAAATGACCATATAAAGGTTGAACAAATTGATGATATATCTATTAGACCAGACTTAGAAAGCGAATATGGACTAACTTCAAGTGATTCAGTACTACTTTTCGAATCAGATGGAAAAAATAAAATTGTTCAAACATATGATTTAGTAACATATGATTCTGTAACATATGCGACAATAGACAAAACAGAAGAAGCTATTACAAATGCTATTTTAGATGTAACTGTAGAAGATAGACCAAAGGTTTACTTTTTAGAAGGACATAGCAAATATTCAGAAACAGATTTAGCAACTTTACAAAGTGCTATTTCAGATGAAGCAAATGATGTAGAAAGCCTAGATATTTTAGCTAATACAAAGATGCCAGACGATTGTGATGTTTTAGTTATATCAACATTATCAGAAGACCTAACAGATTTGGAAAGAGATGAAATAATAAAATATATTAAAAATGGTGGAGAAATTTTATTATTACAAGATCCAGGAGTAACTATAAGCGAAAATTACAATTTGCCAAATTTCCAAAAAGTCTTAGATGAATATGGAATTACAATAAAAGGAGGAATTATACTAGAGAGCGACGGAACTAAAATGATACAAGGAGCTCCTAACTTTATAATAAATGATGTAACTACAGATTCATCTATAACTAAAAATGCTGGTATGAATATAAGCGCATGCTTTATAAATGCCGGAAAAATAGAATTTGAAACACCAGAAAAGATGGAAGAATTAGGAGTAGAAGTAGAATATTTAACAGCAGCAAGTGCAGATGCTTTCTATAGAACAGACTTAACTGTTACATCAGTAGACAAAACTGATTCAGATGAAGATGTAGACTCTGCTACAACAGGAGCTATATTAACTAAAAAAATAGACGATGATAAAGTATCAAAGCTAGTAGTATTTTCTAATGCTGTATTTGCAACAGATACAAAAATTCAAGTAGCAAATAGCTATTATATATATGCTATAGACTTATATAACAATAAAGATATTTTATTAAATTCAATTTCTTATTTAACAGAAAGAGAAGATAATATAACAATAAGAAAAAATGTAGAAATAACAACTTATACAGTAACAGAGCAACAACATAGAGTAATATTAACAATTATATTTGCTGTTCCAATTGCAGTTATAATACTAGGAATTGTAGTATGGCAGATTAGAAGAAGAAAAAAATAATGAATAGATTACAAATCCCCTCATAATGTTTATGAGGGGGTTTTTCTAATGAAAAATATTTTAAAAGTAGTATTAGTTATTATTGGAACATTAATAGGAGCAGGATTTGCCTCAGGAAAAGAAATATATGTCTTTTTTAATAAATATGGAAGTTGTGGGTTATATGGAATGATATTATCAGGTATTATTCTTTCACTTGTAATATATAAAGTACTTAAGCTAACAAAAAATAATAAAATAGATAATTACAAAGAATTAATTACGAGAATAAGCGAACACAAAAAAATAAATAAAATTTTAAGCAATATAATAAATATATTTTTGCTAATGTCATTTTTCGTTATGGTTTCTGGATTTGCATCATATTTTTATGAGCAGTTAAATATAAACAGTTTAATTATGGCTATTATTATGGCAGTACTTTGCCTTGTTACTTTTAATAGAAGCATAGATGGAATAACTAAAGCAAATACAATATTAATACCTTTTTTAATAATTTTTATAATTGTTGCAGCAATAATAAATGGCAAATATTTTATAGATAACTATAATTACATAGATAGTATTTTTATAAATACAAATAGTGAATTTAAAATAATAAATAACTGGATAATTTCAGCAATTTTATATGCAAGTTATAATAGCATAATACTTATACCTATACTTATAGGGTTACAGGATATTGTTGAAAGAAAGAATATAGGAAAGATATCATTAATAACAGGATTTATATTTATTATTTTAGGGATAAGTTTATATTCATTACTTCTTAGAGGTCAATCTCATATACAATATTTAGACATCCCTATAATTTCTATAATGAATCAATTTGGAAGTACATATAGTAACATATATGGAATTGTTGTAGCAATAGCTATATTTACATCTGCTATTTCAGCAGGGTATGGTTTTTTAGAAAATTTTAAAAATTCAAAAGCAAAATATAAAAATATGACAATTACAATTTGTGGAATATCTATATTTATTGCTATGATTAAATTTTCGTATTTAGTAGAAATATTATATCCAATTTTTGGATTACTTGGATTAATACAGATAATTTTAATATTAAAAACCAAGAAAGTATTGAAAAAATGAGAAAAAACTGATATAAAATAGAAAGAAAACACTATGGAGAAAAATATGGATAAAGATAAAAAAGACAAAGTTATAGAATTTAATAAAAATGCGAAAAAAAGTAGAACTAATGCAAAAATAATAGATAAAAACACCCAAAAAGGCAACCATGCAAAAAAAGAAAACATTGTAAATACTGAAAAAAAGGAAAACGAAAAAAATAATGTTAGTATAAACAATACTAAAGGAAAAATGTCAAAAAGAAACAAAAAGATTTTGATTATTTCATCAATATCAATTATTGCATTAGTCATGGTTACATTAATAGTTATATACCTAGCAAATGAAAATGCAAGAGAATTTATGGACAAGTATTTATTTAGAAAAAATATTTCAGAAGAAAATGCTGAAATTATCGAAATTGAAAACGAAAACAATACGAGTATTATAGGAAACAGCAAAAACATAGGAATTTTAACAAATAACACATTAAAACAATATAACGTGAATGCTAAGGAAGAATCAGAGATAAATATAGAAATAAATAATCCTATTTATGACTATGCAGACAGATACTTAGCAATTGGACAAAAAAATGATAGTAAAGCATATTTAATAAAAGATTCAAAAATTGTATGGGAAAAGGAATTAGAAGGAAAAATTTCAAAAATAAGTGTTAATAAAAATGGATACACGAGTATAGTATTAACAGGTACTGCATATAAAACAGTTATAGAATTATATGACACAGAAGGAAATAGACTAACAAAAATTTATTTATCTAAAACTATAGCAGTAGATACAAGTATTTCAAATGATAATAAATACCTAGCTTTTGCAGAAATAAGTACTTCATCTACAAACACAAAAACAAATGTAAAAATTCTATCAATAGATAAAGCCAAAGAAGAAAATTTAGATGCAATTGTATACACATATGAAGTTCCAGACAGTGCATTAGCTACAAATGTTAACTATATAGATAACGGAAAATTAGTATGCATGTTTGACAATTCTATACAAGTAATTGAAAACAATACTCCAAATACTATTATAGACTTAAAAGATGATAAAAATATAAGTTTTGCAGGAATAGATTTATCAGACAGTGCTTTCAAAGCCACAGAAGAGTCATCTGGACTATTTAGTGCAAATACAAAAGTAGAAATAACTAATGTAAACAATCAAAAGAAAAATGTATATACAGTAAAAGGTGTAGCCAAATCTGTAAAAACTTACGGAAATGTTATAGCTTTAAACTTAGGTACAGAAATAGAGTTTATAGATACAAATGGATGGCTAATTAAAAGGTATAATTCCTCAAGTGAGGTTAAAGACATTATTTTAGGAGACGGAATAGCAGGAATTATTTATAAAGACAAAGTAGAATTAATTAGTTTATAGAAAGGAGTGGTAAATATGTCTATTATTATTGATATTGTAATTGTAGCAATTATCGCATTATGTATATTTTTTGGATACAAAAGAGGGCTTACAGGCTCACTTCTTAAAATTTTATCTTTCGTTTTAGCTATAGTTATTGCATTTATATTATTCAAGCCTGTTTCAAATTTAGTTATAAACCATACAAATTGGGACGATTCTCTAAAAGAATCTATTAAAGGTTTTATAACAGAAAAAACAACAACTCCAGAGTCAGAATCTGACCTTCCACAGGTTATAGTAGATTACATTGATGAAACTATGGCAGAGTCTGTTAATGAAGCTAAAGAAGTAGCAATAGAAAATACAGCACAAAGTGTTACAAATTTAATAATAAATGCAGGAGTATGGATTGCGGTATTTATTATAGCAAGAATATTGCTAATATTTATAAAATTTATAACAGCATTAATTGCAAAACTACCAGTAATTAAACAATGTGATAAATTAGGCGGAATTATATATGGAATATTAGAAGCTTTTATAATTTTGTATGTTTTATTAGCAATAATATCATTTATAGCTCCAACACTTAATAACACAGAATTTATAGAAGCAATTAATAAATCATTTATTGGAAATATGTTATATAATAATAATTTATTATTAAAAATATTGTTTTAATTAATTGTATTTTGTAATAAAATCTGGTATACTAATTTATATTATTTTTTCGGGAGTGAATAAATTGAGAAAAGCAAAAACAGAAGATGTAGAAAAAGAAGAAAAAAAATTATCAAGCAAAACAAGTAAAAATAGCAAAAATAATAAAAAAAATATAAAGAAAAAAAGAAGATGGCCAATTGTATTATTAGTTATAGTAATAATTATAGGAATAGCAGCAGGAATATTTTATTATAGAGTACAAAAACTAGGTGGAGGCCTAGGAGGAACTATTGCAGCTACACTAGGGCATGACGAAAATACTAGAAAAAATCTAGATACCTTAACAACATTAGTTTTGGGAAAAAGCCTAAATTTAACAGATACAATTATACTATTTTCATATAATCCAAGAACACAAGAAGCGTCAATGCTATCAATTCCAAGAGATACATTCATAGGAAACGATCCAGATGAAGCTACAGCTTTTGATAAAATAAATTCAGTTTACCAATTTGGTGTGGACAAGATATTAAAAGAAGTTAGTGAATTAACTGGATTTGATGTAGAAAATTACGTTGTTGTGGACACAGCAGGATTTAGAGAATTAGTAGACACAATTGGAGGAGTCACATTTAATGTACCAATGGATATGAAATATGATTCATATTCACAAGGTCTACACATAGATTTAAAAGCAGGAGAGCAAGTACTAGATGGAGATAAGGCTGAACAATTAGTTAGATTTAGACATAACAATGACGGAACTACATACCCAGCAAGCTATGGGTTAGAAGATGAAGGAAGAATGAAAACACAACAAGCATTTTTAACAGAACTTGCAAAGCAAACATTAACAGTTGGAAATATTCCTAAAATTATGTCAATAATAGATATAGCAAATAAGTATGTTGAAACAAATATGGATTTTAATATGTTAAAAGACTATGTACCATACTTAGTAGAACTAAACATGAATGACATAAAGAAGGACACATTACCAGGAGAGTCAGCTTTAACTAATGGCGTATGGGTATATTTGGCAGACGAAGAAGAAACACCAGCTGTAATTGATGAATTATTTCCAAAATCAATGTTATACAACATTGAGAAACCAGAAGATTCTAATACAATATCAAATTCAACTGTAAACGAAGAAAGTAATGAGACTACATTAGGAAATGAAACAAACACTTCAACAAGTACAAACATAGATAAAGAAGATATAAAAATAGAACTTTTAAATGCTACAGATAATATAAAAAATATTTCGAAAATGTCTAATCTATTAGAAGATTTAGGATATAATGTTACAAAAACAGGAAATACAAATTCTGCAAGCAAAACAGTTATTATAAATAGAAGCAATGTTTCAGAAGAATTCTTAGACGAGATAAAACAAGAGTTAAAAACGGCAGAAGTAGAAGAAGGCGGAGAAACAACAGTGGATATTACTATAATAATTGGACAAGACTATGAAAATAGTGCTGAAAGCAGTAATTAAAACTTTATAAAAAGACAAAAAAATAACAATTAAAAATAAATAAAAATGGGGGCAATAAATAAAATTATGCCCTCATTTTGTTTTTTTATTTAGCTACAGTACATTTATTTACAAGTATAGTTAAATTATTAAAAATTACTTATAATAGAAATAATATGATAATCCAACAAGGTACTTGCAATTTCTTAGAACATTATTGTTTGAGTTATAATTTTAAGTGTTTATATCCAATATACTTAGATTTTGACTTGCTTCCGCCTTTACGCTTTTTAGCAGTTTTCTTTCTAGGCTTTAGCAACATAAATAAAATAGCAAGAACTAAAATTATAACACAAATTCTAAACAAAATATCCCATGTACCAGACTTTACAACAGTATTATCTGCAATTAAGTTAGTAGAATAATTTTTGTTATCTATAGTATAAGTTACTTTTCCAACTACTTCTCCTGCTGAGATAGGTGCAGCCAAATTATCATCTATTTCTATGGCAGGTTGTAATTCCTCTAAACTTTGGTCTTTATCCATTACAGCAGTAATAGTACTTTCTGGAGATAGCTTTAAACTAGAAGTGTCTTTAGTAGCATCTGCGACATTTATTTCTTCAATAACATCCTCTGGATTTACAATATCTTCTACTTTGTAATTATCAAAAGCATAATTAAATAATGTCTTACAATCAGGATAGCGAATACTATATCCTTCTTCTGTAGTTTCAGCGCCAAGAACTACTGCAATAACTTCTAAACCGTCTTTTTCAGCACTAGCAACTATGCATGACCCAGCTTCTGTTGTATATCCTGTTTTTATTCCTGTTGCATATTCATAATAATAATTGTCTGGACTATTACTATGGTTAACTCTTAACAATTCATTTGTAGTATTAAAAATTCTATCTTCTTTATCATATTTATTTGTTTTTGGCAATGTATACTGAGTTTTACAAACTATATTTCTAATTGCATCATATTTCATAGCATATTGTCCCATTAAAGCTAAATCATAAGCTGTTGTATAGTGGTCATCATTAGAAACACCATCAGGATTAACATAATGTGTATTTTTACAACCGATTTCTTTAGCTTTATTAGTCATCATTTGTGCAAAATTCTCTATTGTTCCACCAATATGCTCTGCAAGTATATTTGCAGCATCACTAGCAGATTGAATTAAAAGAACGTTTAATAGCTGTTCAACGGTAAGTTCTTCTCCCTCAACTATGCTAGCATGAGAATAAGTTGGTGGTACAGAATATATAGCATTGTGACTTGCAGTAACAACATCACTTAACTCACAATTTTCAACTGTAAGAATTGCTGTCATTATTTTTGTTGTACTTGCAGGATACATTTTTTGGTTCGCATTTTTTTCATATAAAATTTTACCAGTAGAAGACTCAATTAAAATACATGCTGGTGAGCCAATATTTAAGTTCTCACTTGATGCTAAGGAGGTGATAGTAAATAATAATTGAAAAAATAAGAAAGTTATAATAACACATATGAATTTTAATTTTAGTTTCATTAGTAAGCTCCTTTGTAAAATATCTATTACTATATATTAAAATAGGAAAAAATTCAATAATTTTCTTTACATAAAAAGGAAAAATTTAAACAAAAAGATGTTATGTATAAAGGAAGTTAAAAATTGTTGTAACTAAAAAAATACATTATACTAGGAGGTAAAAAATGAACAACTTAACACTTAAACAAAAAATTATATTTGGCTCGATATTGGGAGTTATGGTCTTATTTATATTAATCTATTTTGTATTAAATGCAGGCAACTTAATGGGAGAAAATGGAGATGTAGAAGAATTTAACATAGAAGATGGAATGTTGAATTTGGAGAAAATAAATGAAATGATAGAAGGAAGTGAAGAAATAGAAGAAGTAGAAAATGAAACAAATAACGAAAATAATATAGATGGTGAAGATGAAGAAGTAGAAGAAATAATAGTTCATATAACAGGAGAAGTTAATAAACCAGGAATTGTTGTTTTAAAAAGCAATAGCAGAATAGCAGATGCCATAAATGAAGCAGGTGGAGCCACTAAAGAGGCAGACTTAAATCAGATAAATTTGGCTTATATTTTAGAAGACGGACAAAAAATTTATATTCCAAATAAAAATGAAAAAATAGGCGAAGACGAGTATATTACAGAAGGTAACGGAAATAATATAGGAAATAATAGTCAAAAGGAGGGAGAAAAAGTGAACATAAATGAGGCTATGCAAACAGAATTAGAAGAACTTCCAGGAATAGGTCCATCTTTAGCAAGTAGAATTATTGAGTACAGAGAACAAAATGGTGATTTTAAGAAGATAGAGGAATTACAAAATGTAAAAGGGATAGGTGATGCAAAATATGATGATATTAAAGATAAAGTGACGGTCTAATGTTATAAATTTAACTATTCTATAATATACTTACAACGTATATTTATCTTTACAATAAAAATTAATAGTGATATATTAAAACTAAATATAACTGTATAAAGTTACAAAATTGTAAAAGAAAGGAGTTTAGTATAATGAGTTACCCCAAATATCATTATACAAAAGTAGAATATGGAAGAAATTTATAAAAGAAGAAGTATAAGAAAATATACAGATAAAGAAATATCAGATGAAGATATGAAAAAAATTTTAAAAGCAGGGATGAATGCACCATCTGCTCATAATCTAAAACCATATGACTTAATTGTAATAAAAAATAAAGAAACGCTAGCAAAACTTGCAGATACATGCATTTATTCAAAAATGTTAAATGAGGCAAATGCAGCAATAGCAGTGTGTTCAAAAGCAGATAATAAGGAAACACCACATTGGCAAGCAGATTGCGGAGCAGTTACAGAAAATATATTACTAGAAGCAACACATTTAGGAATAGGCACATGTTGGATTGGTGGCTATCCAGACTTAGAAAAAACAGCAAAAGAAAAAGAAATTTTAGGAATACCTGACAATTATCAATTATTTTGCTTAATATCTATGGGATACCCTGCAGAAGAAAGAAAAGTAAATGATAATTATTACGAAGAAAAAGTACATTATGAAAAGTTTTAAACAATTTTATAATAATTTGTTAATTTAAATTAACAAATTATTATAAAATGTGAATAACATAGCCTAATTATTTACAAATAAAAAGTTAGTAAAATTGTAAACTTAATGTTGCAAACTTAACATTGCAAATTGCAAATATAAAAAATGATATTGCAAAAATAATATTGTAAAAATAATATTGCAAAAATGACATTGTAAAAATTTAAAAATAGTTGAAAAAGTTATATTAATTTTTCGTATTACTTATAAAAATCCCCCAATTATATTGGAGGATTTTTATGCTATATTAATGTTATAAAAACATTATTTTTTTCAAAATTACATATAACAAGTTTATATATAATAAGTTTATTTGTCATTTACATTATAGAATTTGCCAATGGATATCCAATAAATGAAGCAACTAAAATAATTACAACCATCATTAAAAATCCATATTTTAATAATTTAGATGAATCTGTCCATCCTGATGAACCTGCTACTGCAACATAAGGCATTGCAGGTGGTGCGGCAGATCCTGTTGAAGCTATTAGTCCAATTACTGCTGTTATAGCAGCTGCTCCTAATGCTCCTCCAGATGCCAAAGCAACTGGTACAGCTATTGTTGGTACTAATTGAGCTGTAACCATGTGAGAAGATACATTTGATTGTAAACCAGCCCATAAAGCAAATAACAATATTAATAACATTGGTGATAAGCCATCTGTAATTGGAGCTATTAAACTTGATAAATATGTTGTAAGACCAATAGACTCATTAGTCATAGCAGCACCTAGAGCAAGCGTAGCTGAAACCATTACAATACTTGGCCAAGAAACACCTTTTACCATTGATTCATTTAAGTTAATTAATGGTTTTTTCTCAAATTTTAATATTGAAAGCAATATAATACCAAGAAGCGGAGGAATAGCTGTTCCAAAGTCATTAATCCATGTAAATAAACTTCCTATCCATTCTATTGAATTAGATTTTAATAGACTTGGAAGTACCCATAGAGCTATAACGAAAATGAATACTGCTAAAATAGTTTTTTCACCTCTATTAGCTTTTGGAACTTCTTTTTTCATTTCATCAAATTCTTTAGATTTTAAGTTTAAACCTTTTGTATCAGGTCTCATAATAAATCTAAATACTAACATCATAATTGCAAAAATTATAATTCCCGTTGGAATTGCAAATAACATATATTGTCCATAGTTAATTGAAATTCCTGCAATTGATTTTAAAACTCCCATAGAAAGTACAGGGAATACGTGAGCTATTGGTGTCATACCTGAAGATAAGCTTGTACAGAATACTAAACCTATCATAAGCATACTTGCATATTTGTCACCTTTTTTTAGTCCTAATATATTGTATATTTCCTCTAATATAGGAAGTATTACGAAATATAGGACAGATGGAGACATAAAGCATCCAATAACTATAACTGCTGCAAAAAAGCAGAAAGCAAACGTCCAAGGCGATTTTCTTGCAAATTTACTAGTTACAAATCCAAGAGCAATTTTCTTTACATATCCTGTTTGAGAAAACGCATATGTAAACATAAATGTAAATAGTAAAAAGGCAAAAGTCTCATTACCAAAAGAAGTTTGCAATGTGGTTTTAACACCCAAAGATGGAACAAATGTTAATGCAGCAAGGCATAACAAGCTTGGCCATCCAATACCTACTGTTATCCACAAAAATAAAATACCAATAAATATACCTAAAACTTTCATTCCATCAGCACTTAAACCAGAAGGTGCAGGTGCTAAAAAGAATATAACAATTATTAGAAAAGCAATAATAGTAAAGATTACTTCTTTTTCTGTTTTAGTCATTAAAGGTTTTTTCTTTGTTTCTTCCATAAAAAATCCTCCTTTGTTTAAATTTAAGTTATATTAAAGCACCTTGCTTTAACAACTCATTTTGAACTTGTTTAACATCATAATGCTCATTATTTAAAGTTAATGCAGCTGCAACACCAGCAGCTTGACCTGTAGCAAATCCTGTTCCCATAACACGCACAGAACCTAATGCTAATGAATCTGTTGAAATAGTTCTTCCGGCAGCCCATAAGTTAATAGCATCTTTAACTTTTAAGCAACCAAGAGGTATAGAGAAATACTCGTTGTCTGGTATATGAGTATATTTAATAGAAGTATTACTCTTGTGCATTTCTGGACTCCATGCACCTCTGGCAATGCTATCTTCAGATTTAGGAGCCATAATAATTTCTTCGCCTTTTAACATTTTTTCGCCAATAATTCTTCTAGCTTCCCTAATACCAACAGCAGGACCAGATGAAGATATAACTATGTTTTGGAATCCATCCATATATTTAGTAAATGCTTCAACATAGCTATGAACTTGTGAACGTAATTCAATTTCTGTTTTAGTTAAAGTTTCTGCATCTAAAGCTGGAACTATTGTACTTGGAATTGTACAATAACCATAATTTGCGTCTGGAGCTTTTATTATAAGACCAGTTTCCTTCTTTATAGGAATACCAGCTTCTTTTGCTTTTTTCAAAGCTGCTTCAATATCTGGTTTTAAAATCTCCTTTGCAGGTAAATTGTCAATTCTAAATGGTAAAGAAGACTGTTGAACATTACCATTTTCATCTCCCCAATTTGTTTTAATTCCTGCAAAGTGTACTAAGTTAGCATTTCCAGAAGCATCAACAAAAGCTTTTGCTCTAACTGTAAATGTTCCTTCATCATCTGTACATTTAATCTCTTCAATCATTCCGTTATTGTTAACAACTTCATACATTTGAGCATGAAGAAAATATTTAACAGAACTTTCTTCTAACATTTGATCCATTATTATTTTAATATGCTCTGGATTAAATGAAACAGAAACGTTACCAGTAGATTTTGAAGGTCTTGGATGAATATTTGTACCATACTTTTCAAGTCTTTTTAAAACTTCTCCTCCAATACCTTCAACTACTTGGTCATAATTTTCACCTCTTGTAAAGAAACCACAATATGCAGTTACCTGAGAATTTGTTGCTTGTCCACCAAAATATGGATTTCTTTCAATAAGTACAGTATTAGCCCCTGCTCTAGAAGCTGCAATAGCTGCAGAAATACCAGCTGCACCGCCGCCTAAAACTGCTACATCACATTCAATGTTTCTTTGCATAATCTCCCTCCTTTTTATTTATAAAATTACAATCATATTATAGCACTAAGCATATAAAAATACGCAAATATCATAAAAATGTAATATTTTTGTAACATTGTTGTCAATGGGGACGGAGATTTTTGACCACTTTTTTAATAACACATTTTGTTACAAAAATGTGTGGTGGTCAATGGAGATGGAGATTTTTCACTACTTTTTTATAACAGTTTTAGTAACAAAAATAGTACTATTAAATTTGACTTAGTGCTATGAATAGTACTAATAATGTGATAATATAGTCTCATATAGAAACAAAATAAAAAAAGTAAAATTACAAAAAGGTGATTAACCATGAAAAACATATTAATTGTTGAGGATAATATAGACATCCATAATTTAATAAGAGAAGTATTGGAAAAAGAACATTACAGAGTTTTAAGTAGTTATACTGGAACAGAAGCAATGAGAATTATAGAGAATGAAAGGATAGATTTAATTTTACTAGATCTTATGCTACCAGAAATAAACGGAGAAGAAATTGTAAAGAAAGTCAAAGATACTCCTATCATAGTAATAAGTGCAAAAATTTCGACAGAAGATAAAGTAAATGTATTATTAAATGGTGCAAATGATTACTTAACAAAACCATTTAATGTAGAAGAATTATTAGCTAGGATACAAGTTCAGTTAAGAATAGACAATAAAAAAGAAAAAAATGAAGATTTAACATATAAAGACATGAGGTTAAGTAAAGAAGACGTACATACTTTATATATTAAAGAAAAATCAATTTATCTAACTAAAACAGAATATGCAATATTAAAACAATTATTATTAAGTCCTAAAAATGTAGTGACAAAGACAAAATTGCTAGAACAGCTTAGTGAAGATAGTTTATATTGTGATGAAAGCTCATTAAAAGTACACATGAGTAATATAAGAAAAAAGATAAAAACTGTAACTACAGACGAATATATAGAAGCTGTATGGGGAATAGGATTTAAAATGAAGGAATAAACTTATAAAATTGGAAATTAGGGACAGGTCATTTTTTCCCGATGTAGGAAGTTAGGGACAGGTCACTAAACATTTACTTTTCTAATTACAAATTATAACAAAAAAATAGTAGTATTTTTCCGTTCAACTGCGGACGCACGGCTACTTAAAATTTGTGTAAACACAAATTTTAAGACCTTGTTTCACTGAAAATACTACTATTTTTTTGTAAATTCTATATACTTAAATTTGTTTCTTGTAAACTTATAAAGCGTGACCTGTCCCTAATTTCTAAATTTTTTTTCTTAACCGGTTTCTTAACTATTTAAGTTTAAAATAAATATGACAATTGATAAATTATATATAATATATCAGTTTTGGGGTAAATTTACACATAATATACAAGAAAGGAGAAAAATATGGAATATGTTTTAGAAACACACAATTTAGAGAAAAAATATGGAAGGTTTAAAGCATTAGATGGAGTTAATTTACAAATACCAAAGGGTGCAATATATGGACTTATAGGTAGAAATGGAGCAGGAAAAACTACGTTAATTAGAATAATTTGTGGTTTGCAAAAACCAACATCAGGAGCATATAAAATATATGGAGTGTTTAACGACAAGAAAGAAATAGTTACATCAAGAAAAAGGATAGGGGCTATTATAGAAACTCCATCTATTTGTCTTGACATGACAGCAGAAGAAAATTTAAAAGAACAATATAAAGTAATGGGCAACCCAAGCTATGATGGAATAGAAGAATTGCTAAAACTTGTAGAACTTGATAAAACTGGGAAAAAAACAGCAAAGCACTTTTCACTTGGGATGAAGCAGAGACTTGGAATAGCAATTGCTTTAGCAGGAAATCCAGATTTACTTATACTAGATGAGCCTATTAATGGATTAGATCCGGAAGGTATTATTGAGATAAGAGAACTAATATTAAAGCTAAATAAAGAAAAAGGAATTACTTTCTTAATTTCTAGCCATTATTTAGATGAACTTTCGAAAATTGCAACTTGTTATGGAATTATTGAAAAGGGAAAAATAGTAAAAGAAATTAGCAGTAAAGAGCTAGAAAATAATTTTAAAAAGAAAGTTCAAATAAATGTAAAAAATATTAAAGAATGCGTTAGATATTTAGAAGAAGAAAAAATACCTTACAAAGTAATTTCAGAAGATACTATAGACATATATAAAAATGTTAATGTGTCTGAACTTGTTATTGAGCTTTCTAAACGTAATTGTACAATAAATAGTTTTAAAGAAAAAGAAGAAACATTGGAAAATTATTTTCTAAATTTAGTAGGAGGTGAAGATAATGTATAATTTACTAAAAGCTAACTTTTATAGGTTAAGAAAAGATATTATATTTTGGCTATTTTTAATAGTAACAATAGGAATAGAACTACTTGCATTATTTAGAATAGCTAGCTCAGGATATGGGACTAATTTATATAATTTTATAAATGAATATTTACTGTATATAGGACTTTTTATATCTATGTTTGTAAGCATATTTGTAGGAAAAGAACATTCGGAAGGAATTATTAGAAATAAAATAATAGTACGGTCATAAGAGAAGTAATATATATTTAGCAAATCTTATTGTATGCATTACAGTTTCTGCATTATGTGAACTAATTTATATTTTACCAATGGCATTTATTTATGGCAAAGAATATGGAAATTTACAATCAGCTGGACTTTCTGTGCAAGACTTAATTATAAAATTAATAAATTCAATTTTAATTATAATAGCATTTTGTACAATATTTAACTTTATAACAATGTTGTGTAAAGAACCAACTACAGCTCTAACAATATGTACATTGCTTTTTATAGTTCTATTTGTTATACAAGCTGCAATATCTCCAACAGCACATCAACTACCATACCAAAAGGCGATTGATTCAAACGGAAATATAATAGTTACTAATGAACCAAACCTTGCTTATAATGAGTTTAAAGTAAAAACAGCAGAAATATTATATTTACTAAATCCAGAAGGACAAGCAATGGAAGTATATAATAATACAGAAGTGCCAAGTTTTCTAAAACAGTTACCAATTTATTCGTGCGGCTTAATAATAATTATAAATAGCCTGGGTATTGTATTATTCAATAAAAAAGAGTTAAAATAAATACTAATGAAAAGTAGCCGTTTGACAAGAAAAACTAAAGATACTAAGTTAAAGATAAGAAACATATGTGCTAAAAATATTAAATTGAATTAAAACGAGTTAGAACTTTTAACTATAATAAGGAGATAAAAACTGAAGGACTGTTAATAAAAAACATATTTGATAAAATTTATAGGAGGAAAATGTGAATATTTGGTTATTAGTAAGCATTATTTTGGTTATAATTTGTGTGATTTTAATTATTAAAATATGCCTTATAAATAAATCGATAAAGAAAATAGGAGAAGATTTATCATTAATATTAAATAATGACACAAATGGTCTAATAACGGTTTCAACATCAAACAAAAAAATAAAAGAAATTGCGAACAAATTAAACTTAGAATTAAAAAAATTAAGAAAAGCAAGAATTCAATATGAAAATGGAAGTGAAGAGCTAAAAAATACAATAACCAATATTTCACATGACATGAGAACACCACTTACTGCCATAAGCGGGTATATAGAGCTAATGGAAAATGAATATAAAGGAGAAAAAATTAAAAATAATGAAAAGAAGAATGAACACAGATTATTACTTAATGCAAGTAGTATTGACAAAAACAATAAGGTGCAAAGTGATGGAATAAAAAATCAAAACAAAATACAGTACAACCAGAAATATATGGAAATAATAAAAAGAAAAACAAATGAACTTATAGAATTAACAGAACAATTATTTATGTTTTCAACAACGATGGATACATTGTGGAAAATGGACAAGGAAAATTGCTGTATAAATGAAATACTGGAAGAAATTTTAGCAGAATATTACAGTATTTTCAAAAGAGAAAATATAATTCCAGAAATACATATTTGTCATGAAAAAGTCTGGAGAAATTTAAATAAAAATTCATTAATAAGAATATTTGAAAATATTTTATCAAACATGATAAAATACAGTAACGGAGATTTTAAAGTAAATTTGGAAAGAAGCGGAACATTAATATTTGCAAATAAAGCAGAAAATTTAGACACAACAACTGTCCAAAAAATTTTTGATAGGTATTTTACAGTAGAAAATGCAAAAAGCGCAACAGGGGTAGGGCTATCTATTGCTAAACAACTAGTTGAACTAAATGATGGAACTATAACTGCTAAATATATAGACGGAAATTTAGTTGTAAAGGTGAAATTTTAAAAGATATTATTTCACCTTTACAACTAATAAATACAATAAATTTACTGCATGAAGTTAATTTATAATTGTGTCTATTAAATTATTTGAAACTTTTGTAAATATTTTGGGTACATTAGCCTATTAGATTGTTTCTTAAACAATAAGGAATCACTTCATTTTTTAAAGTATTTGATAATACAATGCTACTTGCTTTTGAATTATACCATTGAAACGACTCAATTTCATCAGAAGTAGTAAGCTCACCTTGCAAATCTCCATTATATTTAAATACATAGAAATGTATAGGAGTTTTTCCATCACTTGTTGCTATTTCATCAAATTCCATTACTAGCTCAAATAGATTTTTATAAAAAATAGCCTTATTTCCTAGTTCTTCATGACATTCTCTAATAGCAGCTTCTAATGGGGTCTCTCCGTATTCTACTTTTCCACCTATCATTTGATAAGTACTTCTTTTTCTCGGTTTATCTATTAACAATTTATTTTCCTTAAAAAACATTGTTCCGACAACTTCCATATTTTATGCCTCCAATACAAGTTATTATTTATTGTGATTATAGCATTTATTATAAAGTTATACAACTGAACGTTTCTTTTAGAGTATAAGACCCTAATAATTTATTTGATGAAAAATATTTATAAAATGGTAGTATTTATTATTAAAAAGTTCTCATAATTATAGAGAAAATTGGTAAAAGTAAAAGGTTTGTATCTGCTGATACAAACCTTTTACAAAGATTTTTTTTGGTTGCGGGGGGTAGACTCGAACTACCGACCTTTGGGTTATGAGTT
>ERZ1643246.1881-NODE-1881-length-21511-cov-7.152591_pt1 | contig 21511 bp, 23 predicted proteins | sample MGYA00579265_ERZ1643246 | MGnify/ENA primary metagenome ERZ1643246 (study PRJEB29033, sample SAMEA4952261) | chicken gut metagenome | biome: Broiler Chicken; feature: Gastrointestinal Tract; material: Caecum | place: Ireland | collected 2018 | study: Broiler...
CCTCTGTCCAGATATCTGTCGATCATACTTTCCTGTTCGTCCGCCAGTAAAAGAAGAGGAAGATATTTCCTTTTATCTTCCTCAATTAAATAAAACTTCATCCTGTTTATTCTCTTTTCTCCGCTTTGTCGGTGGAATCTGCAGATTCCCCGTGATCGTCCGTGTCTTCTCCAAGATTCTCCGGAAGGTATATATGCACACTCTCCACACGATTCTTATCCAGCTTCTCCACCACCAGACGGATACCGTCCTCCGTGCAAACCTCGTCGCCCAGCTCCGGCAGTCTGTTCAGATGCTCGATCAGAAAACCTCCCAACGAATCATAATCTTCGGAATCCAGGTTGGTATGAAGATCGTCATTGACATCGTCAAGGCTGGTGGAACCTTCGATGATATACTCCCTTTCTCCAACCTGACGCACGCGCTCGTCTTCCTGCTCGTCATACTCATCATGAATCTCCCCTACAATCTCCTCGAGGATATCCTCAAGCGTGATAAGACCGGCCATATCGCCATACTCGTCCAGAACAATGGCAATATTAAATGTAGATTCGCGCATCTCCACCAGCAGCTCGGAAATACTTTTATATTCATAGGTAAAATGCGGTTTCCGCATGATATCTCTGATCTGGAAATTCTCATTGCGGTCATAGAGAAGCAGATCCTTCATATTGATGATACCGACAATGTTATCCTGGCTGCCCTCGTAAACCGGAAGGCGGGTAAACTTGTCCTCCCGAAAGATCTCGATCAGTTCCTCGTATGTATTATTGACTTCCGCAAATGTAACATGAACCATGGGAACCATGATATCCTTCGCCTTGGCGTCGCCCAGGTCGAACACATTGTAGATCATTTCCTTTTCTTCCGTCTCAATAACGCCGTCCTCATGGCTCACATCCACGATCGTCCGAAGCTCATCCTCTGTCATGGTCTTGTTCACCGCCGTCGGGTCCACGCGCAGCAAAAACATGATTGCTCTGCAAAAAAGATTAAGAATAAAAATCACGGGAGTCATTACTGTCATAAAAGCCCGGATGATCACAATATACCGAAGCGCGATCTTTTCGGCATTGATCGTGGCATAATTCTTTGGCGTAACCTCACCGAATACAAGAATCGCAAGGGTAAGCACCGCGGTAGCGATACTCACCATATAGCTGCCAAACACATACGCCAGCGATGCAGAGATGGCGGATGCAGAAAGATTCACGATATTATTGCCGATAAGAATAGCACTTAACATTTTCGACGTATGGTTCTCCGTTGTGTCAAGAACGAGAGCTGCTCTTTTGTTCCCCGCCTCTGCGAGAGAACGAAGACGAATCTTGCTCACAGACATAAGCGCTGTCTCATTGGATGAGAAAAATGCAGAAAGCATCAAAAGAATTACAAGTACGATAAATTGAAAACTGTCACTGATATCCACAGTTTTGTGTTCACTCCTTTAATTCATGTGCATCTGTTTCGGAAAACGATGCCTCTTTTCTGATAAGATTATGCTGAAAGACAGCATAAAAAATAACATAGATACGAAAACAGTATACTATTTTTTGACATGCAATGCAATAGTTTTCATTTTTTCCCAAACATAGTCATCAATTTATATTTTTCTCACACCATATCTCAGAAATTTCGTATTTCTACTGTACATCCCAGATTTTACGCACAAACAGACCTTCCGCTGCCGCCAGTTTTTCAAGCAGAAAAAGCAGCGTTTCATCCGGGTTATATACACTCAATATCACATCATCTTCGTTTAAGATGATCATTGCCTCTCCGTCATTTAAAAGTATATTTATAAAATCTTTCTTTCCGGACACACATTTCCGAATCCAGGTCTGCAGATTTTTCGGAGAAGGATTTTTCGTACAGGTTCCTTTAAATTTGATCTCTATATCATAATAACAGTAGAGTTTCAGGATGATTCTCTCAAATTTGCGGCAGATCTTTTTCGCCTCGCCGCTCTCGTGCCAGAAGTTCTCTATTTCCAGAAACTGTCCCCTGCTCTTTTTGGAAACCTTTTCCGGAAGAGGATCAACGACATACACTGTTTTTTTAATAAGTTTTTCTATCATTTTATCGATTTTCATATCTGCTCTCCTTCTGTTATTGTTTTATTATTATTTCCATTGAAAGTTTTCCATACCTGCGCCGATCTCAAAATGATATTTTACGATACCCAGATCAATCTTGGAATACACACCGCCGGTGGACCTCACAGATACGGTACTGCCGTCCCTGGCGAACGCAAACTTCTGCTGATTCATGGCTGTCGGAGCCAGAAGGGCACACTCCAGCCCTGTTTTGTACCACTTTGGCATTTCCATCTCGTTTTTACAGATTTCGCTGATCTTCTTTACTTTATGGAACTCTCCCTGGGTCTCGCCGTACCCGAGGGCCAGCACGCACACCAGTTTCTCTCCTCTCTTTATCTCACATTTTTTCCTGACGGCGCCCTTTCCGAAGGTCAGCGCCACCCAGCAGGTGTTAAGGCCCAGCATCTGCGCCTGCAGGACAATCTTCTCGCCGTAATAACCGATTTTCTCGTCCAGATCGGCAGTTTTCGGACCAATGAGGGCAATATAATTTCGCACGTTACGAAACTTTCCGTAATGGGCAAGCAATGTATGGAAGGCGTCGGCATCATCGGTGACCAGCTGCATATGCAGCCCTCCTTCTTTGTTGCAGGCATTGATAGCCGCCGTCAGTTCCTGCCGGATATCCTCCGGAATCTTTTTGGTGATATAACTTCTCACAGAATGTCTTTTCTTTATAGCTTCTAATATTGTCATTTTTATGATTCCTCCTTTATACAGCATAATTGCATTTGCCGAAAAAATCAACTCCAGGGCAGAACAAAACCGCCCGGAAAACTTTATTTATCAAGAAATCCGCCATATCCCGCAGAAATGAGCGGAATTTCCTATATAATCTAAAAAAAAGGGCTGCTGTAAAACTGTCTGTCTCAGAAAACACCATATATCTCTCAGTGGGCATACACGGTGGCAGTACAGAACGATCGTCTTGCAGCAACCCTTATCAGTTATATTTTAGTTTTGATTATTTAAAACGAGACGTACACCGAAACGCTTCCGCCTACTCTTCTTCCCAGTTGTGGTACACAGCCTGCACGTCGTCATCCTCGTCCAGGAGGTCAAGAATACGGTTTAAGTTCTTGATATCGTCTTCGCTGGTCAGTTTCACGTAGTTATCCGGAATCATGGTCACTTCCGCAGAAGCCATCGGAACATTTTCTTTCTCAAGAGCTTCACGCACTTCACCGAAGGAATCCGGATCGGTGGTGATCTCATAGCTGTCTTCCTCTTCCACGAAATCCTCTGCTCCTGCATCGAGTGCCAGCATCATGAACTCATCCGGGTCTGTCTCATAATCCTCTTTGGACACGATGATCTGCCCCTTCTTCTGGAACATGAAAGACACACAGCCGCTGGTTCCGATATTGCCTTTTCCTTTGGAGAAAGCAGCACGAACGTTGGCCGCGGTACGGTTCTTGTTATCGGTCAGGGTCTCCACGATGATGGCGATACCGCTCGGACCGTAACCTTCGTAGGTATTCTGTACGTAATTGACAGATTCCGCGTCACCGGCTGCCTTCTTGATACCACGCTCGATGGTGTCGTTTGGCATGTTGTTGGCTTTTGCCTTGGCGATAACATCACGAAGCTTACTGTTGTTGGCCGGGTCCGGTCCTCCCTCTTTTACCGCTACGGCAATCTCACGGCCGATGACGGTAAAAATCTTACCCTTAGCCGCATCGTTTTTCTCTTTTTTATGCTTAATGTTTGCAAATTTGGAATGTCCAGACATCTTTTATCTCCTCGCTTCTATATAGTATTCTTTGTATTTTCCGCACCCTTCCCGCTTTCCGTGGAAATCCGGAAAGGTGTCCATTCTCTGCCTTTTCCTCTCATCCGCTGCCTGTATGTACGCACTCCCGGGAAAATGGCATACTTTTAAAGTGTATCACCGTTTTACGCCAGCGTCAAGCATTTGCCCGGATGAATTCCGGAAGATATCCCTGTCTATTTTTCAAGAATTCCGGAGGCCTTGATACTGGCGATGGCTTCCCGGATCTCCTCCGGCGGCAGCACCAGTGCAAAACGGACATGTCCTTCCCCGAGACTTCCGAAACTGCTGCCCGGTGTACAGATGACACCGGTACGCTCCATTAACTCCATCACGAAGGCATTGGAATCTGTGTAGCCTTCCGGCAGCGGTCCCCAGGCAAACATAGTTCCCTCACTGTCCGGAATATTCCAGCCGATCTCGCGGAGGCCTCCGCACAGAGCATCCCTGCGCTCCTGATATTTCCGGCACTGCTCTTTGATGATGGCGTCATCGGTGGAGAGGGCTGCGATGGCTCCCATCTGCACCGGCAGGAAGATACCGTAATCAATCTGGGAACGGAACCTTTTAAAAAGTGCGATCACATCCGGATTGCCGATGACAAAGGACATTCTCGCCCCGGTATAGTTGTAGCTTTTAGACAGCGAATAAAACTCCACGCCCACTTCTTTTGCTCCCGGGAAGGAGAGGAAGGATTTTCCCTCTCTGCCGTCATAAATGATATCCGAATAGGCGTTGTCATGGATGATCAGAATCTGATTTTCTCTGGCAAATGTGATCAGTTCCTCATAGAAAGAATCCGGTGCAGTCTTGCAGATCGGATTGGCCGGATAAGATACCACCATGACCTTAGCCGCCTTCTTCACTTCGTCCGGAATCGCTGCCAGATCCGGCAGCCAGCCGTTTTCCTCCGTCAGAGGGTACAGCCACTGGCTGGCCTCTGCCACAAAGGCTCCCGTATTAAAAATCGGATAGCCCGGGTTGGGCAGAAGTACCACATCCCCCGGATTGATCAGCGGCAGGAAAATATGCGTCATCCCCTCCTGGGAACCGTAGACGGACATGATCTCATTTTTCTCAATATCTGTATGGTAACGATCTTTATATCTGCGGATCACCGCCTCCAGAAGCTCGTCCCGGTCACTTAAGGCATACCGGTAATTTTCCGGATGCAGACAGGCTTCCGCCACCGTCTTCATGATGTGTTCCTCCGTCTCAAAATCCGGCGTTCCCACAGAAAAATTATAAATTTTTCGTCCCTGTTTCTCCAGTTCTTTTTTCTTATCATCAAGAATGTTGAAGATTCCTGCCTCAAAATTCTTCATTTTGTCGGCTGCCTCAATAATCATATGTATTTCCTCTCTTCCTGTTTTTCCAATTGTGTATCATAGGATTTCCCCTATGTAACCAGCTCCAGACTGATTTTCAACGCCCGGTCCACCCGGCGCAGCGTTTTCATATCCAGATGACAGACTTTCTCCTTCAGCCGCTGTTTGTCAATGGTCCGAATCTGCTCCAGAAGAATGACCGAATCCTTGCTGATATCACACTCTGCCGCGGAAAGTTCCACATGAGTCGGAAGCTTTGCCTTATTCATACGGCTGGTGATGGCCGCGCAGATTACCGTCGGGCTGTGGCGGTTTCCGGCGTCATTCTGAATGATGAGCACGGGCCGCACGCCTCCCTGCTCGGACCCGACCACCGGCCGGAGATCTGCATAATAGATATCGCCTCTTTTTATCATCAATTTCACTCACTCCATTTTACATTTTTTCAACTCGTATTTTCTGCATCGTTCCGAAAACATTTATCATATGGAAATCATTTTCCGATAAATCCTTCACGTATGCTAATTGAAGTATTTCCCAAAAATGTCGTGAGTATTCTGTTTCCGTAAGTATTCTTTTCGATGAATACTCTGTTTTCTCAGAGATTCTCCATGCAATAAGACGCTCTGCTCTGCAGGTGTATGCGGCACCGTATCTGCCTGTTACCGGATCACATCATTCAGATGCCGGACCAGATCCCCGGCCATAAGTCCGTAGCATCCCTTTTCTTTGGCCGCCTGATCTCCCGCAAGGCCATGGCAGTATGCACCCAGCCGGGCGGCCTCCAGAGCCGTCAGCCCGCCTGCCAGCAGACCGCAGATGATACCTGTAAGCACATCGCCGCTTCCTCCGGTAGCCATGCCATGATTACCGCTCATATTAATATATGTGGGAAGGCTGCCGTCAGACACAACAGTTCTGGCGTCCTTGAGCACAAAAATGTGCGCCGCGTCCGCCGCTTCTTTTGCCGTCTCCATGAGGGAATCCTGAATATCGGCCACCTTCTTTCCGGTGAGCCGTTCCATTTCTTTCAGATGCGGCGTCAAAATCATCGGCGCTTTGTAGGAATCATACAGCTCCGTAATGGTTCGCGGCTCATCTTCAGCTGAAGCCGCAGCCATTTTTGATTCCTCCCGCCTAAGTTCTGCGTCAGATCCCATCTCTTCTTTTTTCAATGCCGCCAGCGTATTAAGACCATCGGCGTCAATGACCAGTGGACAATGTCCTCTGTCAAGCACCATGGACAGCAGCTTTCCGGTAAAAGCATTCTGCCCAAGGCCCGGACCGATACCCACCACACTGGCCCAGTCGAGGGCTTCCGGCAGCTTTAAAAGGGCTTCTTCTTCTGATCTGTAGGTGGTCATAATGGCCTCCGGCACCCGGCTCTGCAGGATTTCCCTGTTGTCTTCACAGGTAAAAATCCGCACCAAACCGCTTCCTGTACGGTAAGCCGCCGACGCCGACAGACAGGCCGCCCCAGCCATATTTTTAGCACCCACGATGAGGAGCACCTTTCCGTAAGAACCCTTATTGGACCATGGCTTTCTCTTTGGAAGACGGCACAGATCTTCTTTCATATAGACTATTGTCCCCGGCCGGACATCTTCCACCGCCTTTTTGGGAAATCCAATGTCTTTTACCACCACTTCTCCCGCCAGAGAAGCCCCCGGATAGAGAACCAGTCCAATCTTTGACAGACCAAAGGTGATGGTCAGATCTGCCTGAAAACCATAGCCCAATATCTTTCCACTGGATGCATCCACTCCGGAAGGGATATCGACAGCAATCTTAAAACCGTTCCTGCGGTTCACCTCCTCGAGTACTTCCCGCTGCACGCCTGCCACATCACGTTTTAATCCCACGCCGAACACGGCGTCCACCCAGATATCACTGTCTGTCTTTGGCAGCCCATCAGAAAAACGGACGCCCAGATTCTCAAGAATCTTTCTCTGGGTCTGATAGGACTCCGAAGCGTGGCGGACACCTCCGATCTCATAGAAGGACACTTCATACCCCCGGGCAAGAAGAAGTCTTCCCAGAGCCAGTCCGTCCCCTCCGTTATTTCCCCGCTCCGCGATGATGGTCACGGAGACGGGAGACGGGAACCGGCGGATAATTTCTTCCTCCATGGCAAGAGCCGCCTTTTCCATAAGAACAATCCCCGGTATTCCTACGGTCTCAATGCTGTACCCATCAATGCGCTGCATCTCATCTCCCGAACCAATATATTGCATACTTTCCCTCCTCACTGCCGTTTTCTTTCACACCGCCGTTTCTTCCGGCGCTTTCAGATACCGGCCGGTAAACGCACCATGTCACTTCCCGTAAACGTAACTATTCAGCCATACACTCCGGATTCGCAACTATCGTTGTTTTTTGCACTGGATCGCGCATGGCTGAATCGTTACCTGTAAATAAAAAGAAAGATGAAAAACCTCAGTCCTCCATCTTTCTGCCTGCTAGTCATTTATGCTATGAATACGATAGGAAAGTGTCATAATACTTTCTGACAAATGTACATTTTCGACGATGACATCCTCCGGCAGATTCAAATCCACCGGTGCGAAGTTCCAAAACGCCTTCACTCCCAGCTCGACCAGTTCTCTGGCAATCTTCGGAGCTTTATTCCTCGGAAGAGTCAGAGCGGCGATTCGTACTTCATGCTTCGAGAGAAAATCTTCCAGCATATCAATATCATACACTTCCACGCCGCGCACAGTCATTCCCACCAGGCGAGGATTCACATCAAAAAGACCGATAATCTTAAAACTGTTCTCTTCAAACTCCTGATTGTTAGCCAGAGCCTGTCCCAAATTACCGGCCCCTAGAATAATTACATTATTCGTTTTGTCAAGGCCAAGTATTTTTCCCATCTCGTTATAGAGAAATTCTACATTATATCCATACCCCTGCTGGCCAAATCCTCCAAAGTTATTCAGGTCCTGACGAATCTGCGAAGCAGTCACATTCATCTTCTGGCTCAGCTCTTTTGAGGAAATACGGACAACATCATTTTTTAACAAATCGCCCAGATAACGATAGTACCTTGGCAACCTTTTTATAACAGCAGGCGAAATCACTTTCTCATTGGCGGATTTCGTCTTTACTTTTTTGGCTTCCATATAATCCTTCCTTTGACAAAACTTTCGCATTCTATTTATTACACAGCAAGTCAATTATACCCAGATTCTATTGGTTTGTCAAATACGTTTTTCCTCTTTCCTTCTTATTTCTTTCATGATAAAATAGCCAATGTTTGGTTTTCACTTTCTTTCCCATATAATAAGGAAGTATTGTATCTTTTTTTGATTCTGTGAAAGATAAATATTTCACATTTTTTATAGAAAATGTATGACATATACGGAGGTTTTTTTAATGATTTTAGCATGTCAAAAGATAACGAAAGCCTTTGGCGGCGACACTGTCCTGAATGATATAAACTTTCTCATAAACGAGGGGGAAAAGGCCGCGCTCATCGGCATCAACGGAGCCGGCAAAACCACCCTCCTAAAAATCATCACCGGAGAATATGAGGCCGACAGCGGCGAAGTGGTACTGCAAAAGGGAGCCAGCATGGGATATCTCTCTCAGGTCATCGATGTGACCTCCCACCGCACCATCTACGAGGAAATGCTTGACGCCAAAAAAGAGATCATCAACATGGAACAGAAAATACATGCGCTGGAACAGGACATCAGCCGTCTGTCCGGCGAGGAACTGGAAAAGACCATGGAAAATTATTCCCGGCTCACAGACCGGTTTGAGAAAGCCAACGGATACGCCTGGAAAAGTGAGATCGTGGGCGTCCTGAAAGGTCTGGGCTTCACCGAATCAGAGTTTGACACTCCCATTCACACGCTGTCCGGCGGACAGAAAACCCGGGTGGCATTAAGCCGGATTCTGCTGACACAGCCGGATATCATTCTTCTGGATGAGCCCACCAACCACCTGGATATGGAAGCCATCCGGTGGCTGGAAACCTTCCTCTCCAATTACCGCGGAGCCGTGCTCATCGTATCCCATGACCGTTATTTTCTGGACCGGGTGGTCTCCAAGGTCATTGAGATCGAGGGTGGAAACAGCCAGACCTTTTTGGGCAATTACAGCCAGTACGCGGAGAAAAAGAAAGCGCAGCGGGACGCACAGATGAAGCTTTATCTGAACCAGCAGCAGGAGATCAAACACCAGGAGGAAGTCATCACAAAGCTCCGTTCCTTCAACCGGGAGAAATCCATCCGCCGGGCGGAAAGCCGGGAAAAAATGCTTGATAAAATCGAACGGGTCGAAAAACCGGTGGTGTTAAACAGCCGAATGCGGATTTCCCTGGAGCCGGAGGTTATCAGCGGAAATGATGTTCTCACCATTGAAAATCTTTCCAAATCTTTTGAGAACAAACCGCTCTTCCGCAACCTGAATCTCTCCATCCAAAGGGGAGAAGTGGTCGGACTTCTGGGCGCCAACGGCACCGGAAAGACCACGCTCCTGAAAATCATCAACCGCCATCTGCGTCCTGACAGTGGAAAAATCCACTACGGCGCCAAGGTATCCATCGGATACTATGATCAGGAACAGCATGTGTTAAATGATGAGAAAACTATTTTTGACGAAATCTCCGACGCATATCCGAAACTGACCAACACCCGCATCCGCAATGTACTGGCAGCCTTCCTGTTCACAGGAGACCGGGTGTTCCAGAAAATCGGCACTTTAAGCGGCGGCGAGAAGGGACGGGTATCCCTGGCCAAGCTGATGCTCTCCAACGCCAATTTTCTCATCCTCGATGAGCCCACCAACCACCTGGACATCCAGTCCAGAGAAATCCTGGAGGACGCCATCAACGATTATGAAGGAACCGTTTTCTATGTCTCCCACGACCGGTACTTTATCAATCAGACAGCCACCCGGATTCTCGATCTGTCACCGGAGGGCATCGTTAATTATAAAGGCAATTATACTTACTATCTGGAACAAAAAGAAGCCGGCAATATCGCCGCGGACAGCGAATCTGTCGCTGACATAAAAGTAGCAGAAGAAACACCCGTATCCTCCACCTCTTCCAAAGAAGACTGGAAACGTTCCCGGGAAGAAGCTGCCAGACAGAGGAAACGTGCCAATGAACTGAAAAAGACTGAAGCCGAGATCAGCCGGCTGGAAGAAGAAAATGAAAAGATCAAAAATGAAATGAACGATCCGGAGATATCCAGCAACGTAAGCCGGCTCATGGAACTTTCCACTCAATACGAGCAGAACGAAGCGGCTCTGCTGGAACTTTACGATAAATGGGAGGAACTCTCTGAAGAATAATAAGATTTGTCGATTGGAATCTATAGATTTTGAAATCATTCGGCTATGGACATAGAAACGGGATTTGCAGCTTTGTATATATCATAGAAAAACGTAGTCAGGGAAGCTACCTGTGTGGCTGGCTCTGCAGATTCATGCCAGACAGATACGACTGTAAATTTGGGTATCAGCTATTCGTCTGTAGCCATAACCTGCTGTTTTGTCAACGTAGCACAGGATTTTTGTAAAGGTGAAACAAAGGTTTCTCAACAGGCAGATGACGTTTTGGACACATACGGCTTTCGACCGCGAGCTGTGAGGGAGGACTGACATAGTCATTTTACAGGGATACCTCTGGTCAGTCCGACTGAAGGCCGAGCCGGGCGAATCCGTATGTGTCCTTACGTCATTGTCTGTCTGAGCAGATAGCTGTTACCACCTTTACAAATCCTTATTTTTTCACTTCCACTTTCTGTCCAAGCTTGCTCTCCGTGCCGGACAGCAGACGCTTAATGTTGGCCCGGTGACGGTAGATGGCAAATCCCGCATAGAGAAGAATCATCACAAACAGCTCCCAGCGTCCCGGGTAGAAGAAAAGAATCTCCACGATCAGTGCCGCGGATAACAGCGTGGACGCCAGAGAGACGTATCTTGTAACGGCTACGACCACCACAAAAATAACCAGGCAGCAAAGACCCATTCTCCAGTCAAAACCCATCATCACTGCCGCAGAAGTAGCGATTCCTTTTCCGCCTTTAAAATGCAGGAAGAATGGGAAATCATGACCGAGAACCACAGCAAAACCAAGAACCAGCTGCAGAAGTTCAGAATTCAGTCCCGGAATTGCCGGTCCGATCACCAGCTTCACAATGAGCACAGGGATCATACCTTTTAATGCGTCTCCGAGAAAGGTGATCAGCGCACGGCTTTTGCCAAGGGTACGAAGGACGTTGGTCGTCCCCGCATTACCGCTGCCATACTGACGGATATCCAGTCCGCAGAGTCTTCCCACAAAATATCCGGTCTGAATACATCCCAGAAAATAACCCACGATTATCGCTGCTACGAAGTAACCTATATACCCTGCCATCATTTCTCCTTTCTTTCCCGGTAGATAAACTTAAGCGGTGTTCCCCGGAAACCAAATATGGTACGAATCTGATTCTCGATGTATCTTGTATAAGAAAAATGGGTCAGATTCTTGTCATTGATAAACATTACAAAGGTCGGCGGCTTCACAGAAACCTGCGTAATATAGTAGATGCGAAGTCTCTTTCCTTTATCGGAAGGCGGCTGTTTCATGGCCATGGCCTCCGTCAGAATCTCATTTAACACGCCGGTCTGCACCCGAAGCGCACAGTTGGCAATCACTGCGTCAATGAGATCAAAGAGCTTCGGCAGACGCTGCCCGGTCTTTGCCGAGAGGAAGATCAGTTCCGCATACGGCATGTAGGAAAGCTTTTCCCAGATCTTTTCCGTGAACTCTTTCATGGTATGATTATCTTTCTCAATGAGGTCCCACTTATTGACGGCGATGATCATCCCCTTGCCTCTCTCGTGGGCAATCCCGGCGATCTTGGCATCCTGTTCGGTAATGCCTTCCTCCGCGTCGATGATGAGCACTGCCACATCGCATCGCTCCACGGCAGTGACCGTACGGATAATGCTGTACCGCTCCAGTTCCTCTTTTACCTTGCTCTTTCTGCGCAGCCCCGCTGTATCAATGAACACATATTCCTGTCCATTTCTCGTCACAGTAGTATCGATGGCATCTCTGGTAGTACCGGCGATCGGTGAGACGATCACTCTCTCCTCTCCCAGAAGCCGGTTGATGATGGAAGACTTGCCGGCATTCGGCTTGCCAATGACCGCGATCTTCGGCCGCTCATCTTCTTCTTCCTCCTGGGAAGCATCCGGAAAATGCTTTACCACTTCGTCAAGCATATCTCCAAGACCCAGCTTGCCGGCCGCAGAAATCGGAATCGGATCTCCGAGACCCAGATTATAAAACTCATAAACGTCCGGCATAAACTTCTCAAAACTGTCTACCTTATTGACAACCAGGAGAACCGGTCGTCCGGATCTTCTTAACATATCTGCCACCTTGAAATCCGCATCCACCAGACCCTGGCGTACATCGGTCAGAAAAAGAATCACATCGGCGGTCATGATGGCCGTCTCCGCCTGTTCCCGCATCCGGGAGAGAATGATATCTTTGGATTCCGGCTCAATTCCTCCCGTATCAATCAGGGTAAATGGATAATTCAGCCAGGAGACATCGGCATAAATCCGGTCTCTGGTTACTCCGGGGGTATCTTCTACGATGGAAATTCTGCTTCCCGCCAGCGCATTGAATAATGTGGACTTGCCCACATTAGGGCGACCCACCACTGCTACAACTGGTTTACTCATGTTTTACCTCCATTTTCTCTATCGCTGTCTTTGACTGTCCGCCGGGAACATATCCCGCTCCCGGCCACACGGCCCAAACAGCCTGCTTACTTACTGATTATTTTATTTACAAAATCTTGTCCTTCTGATTGTATAATATTCACCGGCACTTGTAAAGATTCGGAAAGGGCAGAAAGACTCATATCGTCAAGAAAAATGTCTTCATCCGCCTTCAGCACATTGCAGGGCAGCAAAAGTTCGTCGCCCAGCTCCCTGCCTTTGAGCTGTCTCTCGATATCCTGTCCGGTGAGAAGACCCGATATTGTGATCTGTTCTCCAAAAAATGTATTCTCGATACAGTACACGTGAATATGCATCCGGGGATATTTCGCCGTCACCTGCTCCGCCAGCTTCCTGATGGTAGGAAATGCCAGCTTTGCCGTGGCGATGGAGACAGATTTCTCCCTGTCATCCCCGGTCAGTTCTGACAGCCGTTCCTCCACCTCTGAAATGAGCAGGCGCATCATGCCGACACCATTTTCCAGCTGACCGAATCCCTCATAATAATCCACCGGAGGAAACTCCTCCCCGGCCAGTATGAACCATTCATCGCTGGCATGGACAAACGAAGTTCCCCTGGTCTCCAGGAAATGTTTCTGCCAGCCCTGAATCTGGGAAAGCACCTTTTTCGCATCTTCCTTCGTAAACGCTTCCAGTTTCGGAAGATCATCCCGGTACTTCGTCAGTCCCACCGGCACCACAGAAAGGCTCTCCATGCACGGAAGGAAATCTCCCAGTTCCCGGATGGTCCGGTCCAGTTCTTCTCCGTCGTTGACCCCTTTACACAGCACCACCTGGCTGTTCATGGGGATGCCTGCATCCGAAAAACGACGGATTTTTTCCATCACATCTCCGGCAAACCGGTTGTGGAGCATCCGGCAGCGAAGCTCCGGGTTTGTGGTGTGAACAGAAATATTAATGGGCGCCAGGTGATAGCGGATCACCCGGTCTATGTCTTTTTCCTTCATATTAGTGAGGGTGATATAATTGCCCTGCAGAAATGACAGCCTGGAATCGTCATCTTTAAAATAAAGGGTCTCCCGCATTCCGGGAGGCATCTGATCGATAAAACAGAACATACATTTATTACAGCAGGAATTATAATCATCCATCAAAAAAGACTCAAACACAAGTCCCAGATCTTCATCCTCTTCCTTCTCGATCTCCAGGGTACACTCCTCACCGTCTTTTGTGAGAACCTCCACCCGCAAAAACTCTTCTTCTATATAATATTGATAATCAAAAAAATCTTCTATCTCATGACCGTTGACAGCCCCGATCCGGTCGCCCGGTTCCAGCCCGCATTCTTCCGCAATGCTTCCCGGCTCCACTCCGGTGATGAGATGCCACTGTTTTTCCATAGTCTTTCTCCCTGCGTTTAAAACGGCAGAACCCGGTCGTATATCCAACGTCTGTGTCCGTCATCACGGAAACCAGTTCTGCCAATCTTTTATTCTTCCTCATCCAGGCACATGAAACATCCCATATTTCCCCGCCTGCCATGGCTGGCTCTGTGAGAAAAGAGCTTGTCATGGTTGCAGCAGGTACATAAATCTGTGATATCCAGATGTTCCGGAAGGATCCCTGCCTCGGTGAGAATAATCCGGTTGGCCTCCCACAGATCCAGCTGATATTTTCCGCCGCCTTTTTCATCAAAGATCTCCGGAAATTGTTCCGGCAAAAAAGTCTTCCGGAATGCCTGCGCCACATCCTCACTGACCTCATAACATTTCCGGCAGATGGATGGCCCGATGGCGGCAATGATATTTTCCGCCCGGCTTCCATACTCCTCTTCCATGAAATGTATCATTTTAGCACCAATACGGGCGGCAGTGCCTCTCCATCCGGAATGTGCCATGGCTGCAACTCTTTTTTCCGGATCAAAAAATAACAGCGGCACACAATCCGCATAGGATGTATACATGGGAACTCCCGCCTCGCCGGTGGCAAGGCCGTCAATTCCCGGCACTGTCTCCCGGAGGATTCCCTCGCCCCGGTCTGCAGCCGTCACCTTTCGCAATCTGGTCTCATGTACCTGTGAGGAAAATACCAGATCTTCCGCATGAAATCCGATGGCATCCGCAATCCGGCGGAAATTCTCCCGGACATTCTCTTCCCTGTCTCCCCGAGTAAAGGAGAGGTTCATCGTGCCAAGATCTCCTTCACTGACACCGCCCATACGGGTGGAAAAACCATGACGCACCCCGGCCTTTACCAATTTGGGAAAAGTCAGATACACCACGCCTTCTTTTTCATTGACAATGGTCGAATGATTATTATTTGCATAAATCCAGTCCATGTTCTGCTCCTTATCCTTTTTCTGCCACATTTTCTGCCTGATTCCAGCCTGCTCACATTTCCTGATATTCAAAGGCATTCTTTATCCAGTGACAGCGATAAGCGCTGTCTACCTCCACCACATCAAACCGCACCGGCACATAATCATCCAGCCGGTGCTTCATGCGGAAATAGTCAAATACCCGGCAGATCTTCCGCTGCTTCCGCCAGTCCACCGCCTCGCAGGGACTTCCCTGCCGACGATTTTTTCTCATTTTTACTTCCACAATGAGCAGGGTACCGCCTTCTCTGCCGATAAGATCAATCTCTCCCTGCCGACAGGTATAATTCCGGTACAGAATCTGTACTCCCTGCTCTGTCAGAAAAGATGCCGCCGCGGTCTCTCCAGCCCGTCCCCGTTCTTTTCTGTTCTCCATTCTGCTCCTTTTTTATCCGGATCTCTATTCCTATGATTCTGTGATGCATTTCACATCTTTCCGGAATACATTTCCTTATTATGTATACATTCTACAATATTGATTTTAAAAAACTCCGCCGGTGAAGCGGACACGGTCCCAGCCGGTGAAGAGCCTCTATGTGTTCTTTGGAACCGTAGCCTTTGTTGGAAGCGAATCCGTATCCCGGATACATACTGTCGTACTCTTCCATCATTTTATCCCGGTATACTTTCGCCACAATGCTGGCCGCACCGATGGAGATACTTCTGGCATCTCCCTTGACGATAGCCACCTGGGGAATGTCCACCTCCGGGATGGTCACCGCGTCATTTAAAAGAAGGGATGGCGTCACGGACAGAGAAGCGACAGCCTTTCTCATGGCCTCATAGGTCGCCTGCAGGATATTTATCTCGTCAATCCGTTCCTGGGTGGACAATCCAATGCCAATGGCAAGGGCCTGCGCATGAATCTCCCGGGAAAGCTCTTCCCGCTTTTTAGCGGAAAGTTTTTTGGAATCGTTGATATACATGATCCGGCAGTCCTTCGGCAAAATGACCGCTCCGGCCACCACCGGGCCGGCAAGAGGGCCACGTCCCACCTCATCGACGCCGCAGATATAAGTATAATCACTGTATTTTTTCTCAAAAGAACAAAGCTCCTCAATCCGGAGCAGCTCCGCCTCATATTTTTTTAAGCGATTTTCCTGGGTTTTTAAGAAATCCTGTACGCCTTTTCTGGCATCTCCCCGGTACAGTTCCATATGCTCCGGAATCTCTTCCGGTGAAAGGGCTTTAAACTCTTCTCTTATCTCACGGATACTTTTTACTGCCATACTCTCCCTCTTCTTATATCTTACGCTTTTATTTATTCTCTTTTATGCTTTTTTCGTTTGCTGATTTCCCTTTATGCTTTCGTTTGCCGATTTCCAGCGCACTGTATCATTCGTTCTGGCTATACTAATCTACCGGTCCGAATTTGGACAGCGGCCAGATACGGATCCACACTTTTCCGATGATCTCCGAACGGTGCACCGGCCCCACAGCCTCATACCGGCTGTCATAACTTACCGGCCGGTTATCTCCCAGACAGAAATATTCGTCCTCGCCCAGAGTAAGCGGTTCCGCGGCGATTCCCGGCTCCTCAATATAGTCCGTGATACCGTAGACATCATCAGTCAGCTCCTCGCCGTTGATGTAAACCTTTCCGTCTATGATCTGAACGGTCTCTCCCGGCAGACCGATCACCCGCTTAATGTAATACGGATGTTCGCCGCCCTCTTCCGGGCCCGGGAAGATCACGATATCAAACCGTTTGGGATCTGTAAAATGATAGGACAGCTTGTCCATGATCAGATTCTCCTGATTAGCAAGGGTTGGGTCCATGGAATGTCCATTGACCACTGTCCTCTGGCCCACAAAACGCAGCACCAGAAAGACAACCAGACAGATTACCGCCACATAGGCGATGGTACCGATAATTTCTCTCATGACACTTTTCTTTTTTCCCTCTGCAGGATCATGTTTCTTTCTTGTGTCGGAACCTTCGTGCTGTTTACTTTCTTCCATTTTCTATTCCTCCTATCAGACGGTCTCCGCGGACTTCTCCGGACGCTCCAGGGAAATCTGTCCCAGACGCAGCGAACGGTAATCATCCAAAACAAGAAGGCCTGCCTTTTCCACGTCCACCTGATTTCCTTTCATGAGACATCCGCGGATCTCGGCAATTTTCTCAAGAATCTGTACCGGTTCTGCTTCTTCTTCCACGCCGTAACGCTCCCGGATCACTCCCGGATACTGTTCTTTCAGAAAACCAAGCAGTTCCACTGCCAGCTCCGTGGTGTTTAACACCTCTTCTTTGATGGATCCGATCCATGCCAGGCGCAGACCCACTTCCTGGTCTTCAAACTTCGGCCACAGGATTCCCGGAGTGTCTAACAGTTCCACATTTTTATTAATTTTAATCCATTGTTTTCCCTTTGTCACGCCCGGCTTATTTCCGGTTTTGGCGCAGGCCTTTCCCGCAAAGGAATTGATAAAGGTGGATTTGCCCACATTGGGAATCCCCGCCACCATGGCGCGGACGGGACGGTTGAGAATTCCTCTCTTTCTGTCCCTCTCCTTTTTCTCCCGGCAGGCTTCCTCGATGAGCTTTTTCACTTCCTTGATCCCGGTTCCCTTCTGGGAATTGACCTTTGCCACAAAGAATCCTTTTTCTTTATAATAGGCTTCCCACTCTTTTGTCACCTGGGCATCCGCCATGTCCGCTTTGTTCAAAATAATCAGCCGTGATTTATTTCTCGCCAGCTCATCAATATCCGGGTTTTTACTGCTGTAAGGCACGCGGGCATCCACCAGCTCCACCATCAGATCAATGAGCTTAATATTTTCCTGCATCATCCGCCGGGCTTTTGTCATATGTCCCGGATACCATTGAAAGTGCATATTATCCTCCATTATATATCTGACCGAACCGACGCGCGGCGTCTGCCCGGACCATTTTTCAGATTATTGGCCGCTGCCAATTCTCCCTGCTATTTTACCGACAAATTGTGTCCTTTTTATATTTCCGATATTTGCCACCCGGGAATCCTCGCTGTTATTGCAGTTATCTCCCATGACAAAATATTCGTCGTCTCCCAGTTCTATTTCGTAGGCGGCCAGTCCCGCAGACAGGATCTGCTCATTAAAGGAATAATCCAGAGCCTCTCCGTCAATGAGAATCTCCCCTCCTGCAATCTGCACGGTCTCCCCCGGAAGACCGATGACTCTCTTTACCGTATAATGAACCGCCGTTCCATTTTCAATTTCCAAAAGCACCGGATCATACCGCTTCGGGTCCCCGATCCGATAGCTGAGCTTGTTGACTAACAGAACATCATCGTCATAATAAGTGGGTTGCATGGATTCCCCGTGAACAGTCACCGTTTGAAAACAAAACTGTATGATCACAAAGGCCAGCAGAATCGCCACGGCGATCTCCCCCACCCACAGACCAATCCGGCGGATCATTCTGTCTCTTCGTTCTTTATATCGATAGTTTTTTACAGCCATAACAAAATCTCCATATGGTAAAACAGGGCAAGTATAAATACTCGCCCCTGTCTCATCCTCTGATACTATTTAACTAACTCTTTAACCTTAGCCTTCTTACCAATTCTGTCACGTAAGTAGTACAGTTTTGCTCTTCTTACTTTACCTTTTCTTATCACTTCAATCTTTGTAACGATTGGAGAGTGTACAGGCCAGGTCTTCTCAACACCGATGCCGTTGGAGAACTTTCTTACAGTAAAAGTCTCTTTTGCTCCGCCGTTCTGTCTTTTAATTACAGTACCTTCGAATACCTGAATTCTTTCACGGCTTCCCTCAACTACCTTTGCGGAAACACGTACAGTGTCACCGACACGGAAGCTTTCTACTTCTGGTTTTAACTGTGCATCTTCAATGCTTTTGATAATGTCTTTCATGTGTGACCTCCTATATAATCTTGGTGTTCTTAATACCTTTCGTAACAGCGGACCACCTTTTTTCACAACTATAAGATAATAGCATGAATCCACCTATCATGCAAGAGTTTTTTGAGTTTTCATTTTACATTTTCAGATACCGGGGAATGATTCCAGCCCAGGCTCTGCAGATATTCCAGATCCTTTGAAGTGAGAACAGCGGTCTCCAGCAGATCCGGACGTCTTTCCAGCGTCCGTTTCAATGACTGTTCTCTTCTCCACCGGTCAATATTTTCATGATGACCGGACAGCAGTACATCCGGCACCCGCTTCCCGTGATATTCCACCGGCCGGGTATAATGAGGGTGCTCCAGCAAATTATCATGGAACGATTCAAACTCTGCCGAATCTTCATTGTTTAAGACTCCCGGTACCAGCCGGGAAATGGCGTCCATCATCACCAGGGCCGGCAGTTCCCCTCCGGTAAGCACATAATCACCGATGGACACATAGTCTGTCACGATTTCTTCCAGAATCCGCTCATCCACGCCCTCATAATGGCCGCAAAGGAAAATCAGCTCATCCTCTCTGGCAAACTCTTCTGCCATACTTTGTCTGAATACGCTGCCCTGGGGCGTCACATAGATCACCCTTGGTTTCTTTTGCATATCTTTTGTGATATCCGCATAGGCCAGTCCGATGGGTTCCGGCTGCATGACCATGCCGGCGCCTCCACCGTACGGATAATCATCCACATGTTTATGTTTATCTTTGGAATACTCCCGGATATCCACCGCGTTAAGCGCAAGCAGGCCGTTTTTCATGGCTCTTCCGGTGACGCTGGTGCCAAATCCCTGCCGGATCATCTCCGGAAACAATGTGAGAACATGAAACTTCATCAGTCCGCCAGTCCTTTCAGCAAATGTACCAGTATAATTCCCTCGTCCATGTCCACATCGAGAATACATTCCTTGATGGCAGGAAGCAGAATACGTCCGCCGTCCTCGGTGAGCACTTCGTAGACGTCGTTGGCACCTGTGGAAATGACATTTTCCAGCTTTCCGACGGTGACGCCGCTGTCATCCACAATGGTAAGGCCCAGAAGATCTGCCACAAAATATTCGTCTTCTTCCAGTTCCACCGCATTCTCTCTGGTCACCAGCAGAGGACACCGTTTATATTTTTCCACTTCATTGATATCGTCAAGCCCCTCAAACTTGACAAAAACAAATTTTTTAAAAAATTTGCAGTATTCCACTTTTAATTCCAGAAGCTCGCTCCCCGTATCCAGCAGGACGTCCTCCAGATCCAGAAACCGCTCTTTGTCATCTGTCGTCGGGAAAACCTTGACCTCTCCCTTCAGTCCGTGAGTTCCGGTAATAATTCCCACCTGTAATAAATCTTCCATTTATATACTCCTGAATATACTACTTCTTATCTGTCTTTCTATCGCCTGTTTTTACATGATTTATCTTTATGCTGTCTGCCTTTTATTTTCTGTTTTTACGAAAAAACTGCTACCTGCCGGACAGGTAACAGTTTCATGCCAATGATTCATAACCGGGATTCTCCCCTCCGCCCACGAAGGCGGAGAAAAATCCGTTTGTATTATTGAGCGATATCTACTATCACTTTTTTATCTTCCCGGGAAGCCGCAGCCTTCACCACAGTACGCATAGCTCTCGCAATCCGTCCCTGTTTGCCAATAACCTTTCCCATATCATCCGGAGCAACATGAAGCTCCAGAATGATGGAATGGTCAGTCTCTTTTTCTGTGACTACGACATCTTCCGGATGATCAACCAGAGATACGGCAATTACTTTTACTAACTCTTTCATTACACAAGCCCCCAGTTATTATTTTTCAATACCGGCATTCTTTAATAATCTTGCAACTGTGTCTGTCGGCTGTGCACCTTTGTTAAGCCATGCTTTTGCTGCTTCCTCGTCAAATTTAACGACTGCAGGCTCCTGGTTTGGGTCATAGAAACCGATTTCATCGATGTTTCTTCCATCTCTTGGAGATCTTGCGTCTGCTACGACAACTCTATAGATAGGATTTCTCTTTTTACCCATTCTTTTTAATCTCATTTTTACTGCCATGTGATTTCAACCGGAATAGTCCGGTATCCTGCATTATACTGGCCGGAACCGGCTTTAAATCTGCCGGAAACCTCTTCCCTAAAACGGGAACTTCATACCTCCGAGATTGAAGCCGCCTCTTCTGCGGCCGCCCTTTCCCATCATGCCGTTCATCTGCTTCATCATCTTGCGTGACTGCTCAAACTGCTTGCACAGCTTGTTGACTTCCTGAAGGCTGACGCCGGCGCCATTTGCAATTCGCTTCTTGCGGGAAGGGTTCAGCAGATTCGGATTGGATCTCTCCTCCGGCGTCATCGAAT
>ERZ1643246.1883-NODE-1883-length-21507-cov-21.741656_pt1 | contig 21507 bp, 20 predicted proteins | sample MGYA00579265_ERZ1643246 | MGnify/ENA primary metagenome ERZ1643246 (study PRJEB29033, sample SAMEA4952261) | chicken gut metagenome | biome: Broiler Chicken; feature: Gastrointestinal Tract; material: Caecum | place: Ireland | collected 2018 | study: Broiler...
TAGCAGTATTGGGCTGGGACAGCCCTGATGGTAGTGGGCAATAGACCATGACATCAATGCTCGGTTAATTATTTGCCGAGTAGTTCACAGGTTTTTTATATAGTGATTATTTTAAAATTTAGTAGTATAATAAAAATTTGGCTATTAAATACCAAAGTTAGGTAAATTGTAGTTTGTAATAAATTTTTTTTATAGTGTTTAATCAATTTTAGATATTTTTTTATAAATTAAATACAAATATATTAAAATGTTTTTTCTAGGAAAATAAATAATAAAATCAATGTCTAATTTTGAAAAATACTATAATTTTTTCTTATGGAATTGTTGTAAAGCATAATATTAAATTAAATAATCTATTATGCATTGCACATCATAAAATTTAATGTTAAAATGCAAATATCTAAAAGAGGGTGTTTCTATGGAAAATATTACAATTATTAAAAAAGATGGGACTTTAGAACCTTTTAAAGCCGAAAAAATAAAGAAGGCTGTTTCTAAATCTGCATCTCGTGTTATGGTTAACTTTACTGAACAGGATTTAGAAAATATTGTAAATACAGTTATTAGCGGAATAACTGAAAGAAATCTAAAGGAAGTTACAATATCTCAAATGCATAACTTTGTAGAGGGATCTTTGGAAACTCATTTTCCAGCTGTTGCTAAAAGCTATCGTGATTATAGAAATTATAAGCAAGATTTTGTTCATATGCTTGATGAAGTATATCAAAAAAGCCAATCAATTATGTACATTGGTGATAAGGAAAATTCCAATACTGATAGTGCATTAGTTTCAACAAAGAGAAGCTTGATTTACAACCAATTAAATAAGGAACTTTATAAAAAATTCTTTTTAAATGTTGAAGAACTTCAGGCTGTTAATGATGGATATATTTATATTCATGATATGTCGGCAAGAAGAGATACTATGAATTGTTGTCTATTTGATGTTGGTAAAGTATTAAAGGGTGGCTTTGAAATGGGTAACGTTTGGTATAACGAGCCTAAAAGCCTAGATGTTGCCTTTGATGTTATCGGTGACATTGTTTTATCTACTGCAGCTCAGCAATATGGTGGTTTTACTGTACCTTCTATTGATTTAATTTTAGATGAATATGCTGAAAAATCATTCCAAAGACAATATCACAAGTATGTTGGCTTAGGTTTGACTAGGGTTAAAGCTAATGAACAAGCTATAGAAGATGTAAGGGTAGAGTTTAGACAGGGTTGGCAAGGCTTAGAGTATAAGTTTAATACAGTAGGATCTAGTAGAGGAGATTATCCTTTCATCACTGTTACTTTAGGAACTGGTACATCTAGATTTGCTAAAATGTGTACAATAGAATGCTTGAGAGTACATCGTGGTGGACAAGGCAAGCCAGGTAGAAAACGTCCGGTTTTATTCCCTAAAATTGTCTTCTTATACGACAAGGATTTACATGGACCTGGTTGTATAAATGAGGATTTATTTGAAGAGGGTGTTTTATGCTCATCAAAGACAATGTATCCAGATTGGTTAAGCCTTACTGGAGAAGGATATGTAGCTTCTATGTATAAAAAATATGGAGCAATAATTTCACCAATGGGTTGTCGTGCATTTTTATCACCTTGGTATGAGCGTGGTGGAATGGAACCTATGGATGATGATGATAAGCCAGTATTTGTTGGTAGATTTAATGTAGGTGCTATTTCATTACATTTGCCGATGATTTTAGCGAAGGCTAGGAAAGAGTCTAAGGATTTTTATGAGGTTTTAGATTATTACTTGGAGCTTATTCGTAAAATTCACTGTCGTACTTACGATTATTTAGGTGAAATGCGTGCTTCAACTAATCCACTTGCTTATTGTCAAGGTGGATTTTATGGTGGTAATTTAGGATTACATGATAAAATTAAACCAATTTTGAAGAGTGCAACCGCCTCTTTTGGATTTACTGCCTTAAATGAGTTGCAGGAACTATATAATGGTAAGTCTATTGCTCAAGATGGTGAATTTGCTCTAGAGGTTATTAAATATATTAATAAAAAGATTACAGAGTTTAAGTACCAAGATAATCATTTGTATGCTATGTATGGTACTCCAGCTGAAAATTTGTGTGGTCTTCAGGTCACTCAATTTAGAAAAAAATATGGTATTATAGAAAATGTTTCTGACCGTCCTTACGTTTCTAATTCTTTTCATTGTCATGTTACAGAGGATATTTCTCCAATTGAAAAGCAAGATCTTGAACAAAGATTTTGGGATTATTCTAACGGTGGAAAAATTCAGTATGTTAAATATCCACTAGATTATAATATTGATGCCATTCGTACATTAATTAGAAGAGCTATGGATAAGGGATTCTATGAAGGAGTAAATCTTTCTATGGCTTATTGTGAGGATTGTGGACATCAAGAGTTATCTATGGATGTTTGTCCTAAATGCGGAAGTACAAATTTGACAAAAATTGAAAGAATGAATGGTTATCTTTCATACTCTAGAGTCCATGGAGATACTCGTTTAAATGATGCTAAGATGGCCGAAATCAGTGAAAGGAAGAGTATGTAATGCGCTATCATAATATAACTAAAAACGATATGCTAAATGGTAGTGGATTACGTGTTGTTTTATGGGTGGCTGGTTGTGGACATCATTGTCCTGGATGTCAAAATCCTATAACTCATGATCCTAATGGAGGAATAGAATTTGATGAAGCTGCAAAGGAAGAAATTTTTACAGAATTAAAAAAGGATTATGTTAGTGGTATAACATTTAGTGGCGGTGATCCATTGCATCCTGTTAATGTAAATGAAATTGGAGAATTAATTGCAGAAATTAATGCCAAATTTCCTAATAAGACTAAGTGGCTTTATACCGGATATACATATGAACAAATTTCTTCTTTACCATTTATCTCTATGCTTGATGTTGTTTGTGATGGAAGATTTGAAATGGATAAGTTTGATTCCAAACTTCATTGGGTGGGAAGTTCTAATCAAAGAGTTATTGATATTAAAGCTACTAAACGTGAAGGAAGAATAGTATTATATAAGGATGGATCAATAGATGGTTAATTTTAAACGTGTTGCTAGATTTGAAAAGGTTTCTTTGGAGCAGTTTTTACAATCATTTGATAATAAAAGCAATGAAGAAATATCAAGTATTTATAATGATATAAAGTTGCCTTTAAGAGCTACAAAGGGATCAGCTGGCTATGATTTTTATGCCCCTTTTGATATTAGCTTGAAACCAGGACAAACTATTAAGATTCCAACTGGTATTAGAGTTAATATGCTAGATAATTATGTATTGAAGCTTTATCCGAGAAGCGGTTTAGGATTTAAGTATCGATTACAGCTTAATAACACAGTTGGAATAATAGATAGTGACTATTATTATTCTGATAATGAGGGACATATCTTTGCTAAAATTACTAATGATTCTAATGAAGGTAAGGAAATATTTATTGCAAAAGGAACAGGCTTTATGCAAGGAATATTTGTTGAATATGGAATAACATATGACGATGATGCTACTGAAATTAGAAATGGTGGTTTTGGAAGTACTACAAAGTAAAAACTACAAATAGAAGGCGAATATAATTGGTTTGTAAAATTTAAACTAATTAATTATTCGCCTTATTATTTTTTAGTTTGTTATATTTTTTCCTTTTTCTTTTAAAATTATTTGTTATAATGAAGCTAAAGTGAGGTTGTTAAAATGAATTTTGAAATAATAAGACCAAGTTTTTCAGATAAAGAATTTAATATTTTAGATTTTGGAGCCAAATCTAGTCTAAATTATAATAATCAGCACTCTATCCAATTAGCTATAGATACCTGCAGCAATAATGGTGGTGGTAAGGTTATTATTCCGGATGGATATTATTACACAGGACCAATAAAATTAAAAAGTAATGTAAATTTATATGTTAGTGAAAATGCTTTTGTAAAGTTTAGCAAATCAAAAGAGGAGTACCCACTAATTTGGACTGAGTATGAGGGGATAAGAAGAATAAGAACAATTTCTCCAATTAGCGCTGTTGATTGTGAAAATATAGCAATAACAGGTAAAGGTGTTTTAGATGGTGCTGGTGATTTATGGCGTGGTATTAAGCAATTTAAATTAACGGCTAAAGAATGGCAACGTTGCTTAAAAAAAAGCCAATATGTTGTAGAAACTAAAGAGGGTGGAATTTGGTGTCCAACTAAAACCTACTATGATGGCGTTATTAATGGAGAGCCTGATTATAATGATCCTAAGGCTTTAGAAATTGCATCTCAATGCTGGGATGTATATAGACCTGTATTTGTTTCACTTATAAAGTGTAATAAAGTGTTAATTCAAGGAGTAACTTTAAAAAATTCTCCAGCTTGGAATATTCATCCTTTATATTGCCGTAATTTTACTTTGGAGGATGCAATAGTAAAAAATAAATTTTCTGCCCAAAATGGTGATGGAATAGATTTAGAATCATGCCAAAATTGTGAAATCTCACGAACTATCTTTGAGGTTGGTGATGATGGAATATGTATTAAGTCAGGGAAAAATAAGGAAGCTCGTCAAAAAAAGATTCCCACTAAAAATGTTTGGATTCACGATTGCAAGGTATATGATGCTCATGGAGGCTTTGTAGTTGGTAGTGAGATGAGTCGAGGCGTAGAAAATATTTTAGTTGAAAATTGTGTTTTTATAGGAACTGATATTGGAATTCGTTTTAAATCAGCACTTGGTCGTGGAGGCATAGTTCAAAATATTACTATTAAAAACATATATATGGGAGAAATAGTGGAAGAAGCTATGATTTTTACGATGGGATATGTTTTAGTTAATATTGAAGATAATAAGGAAACAGCTATTAAAAAAATAGATGCTGATGATATTCCGGAATTTAAAAACATTTATATAGATAATGTTATATGTAATAGTTCTAAAACAGCTTTAAAAGTACAAGGATTAAAAGAGTTACCAATTCATGATATTTTTATAAGTAATTCTCAATTTAAGGCTGATAAGGATATGGAATTAGCTTTATGTAAAAATATTTCTTTTAATAATGTCGATATTGTATTAGAGGATGGAAATCACCATATTGATGAAAAAGTTTTAGAAGCTTTATAATTTGCTTGCATTTTAAAATTTGATGTGGTATAATTCTAACGCTGTCTAATGGCAGTAAAGCACATTACTCCGCTGGCAACATGGGATTTTATGGCTATGAGTTTTGTTATTAGGAGAAAAGATATGGCAAACGCAAAGGGTCAAGCATTAATTAATGAAATTACAGCTCAATACCTTAAGGACCGTCCTTCATTCCGTCCAGGCGATACTGTTAAAGTATTCGTTAAAATCATTGAAGGAGATACTCATCGTATCCAAGTGTTTGAAGGTTTAGTAATTAAACGTCAAGGTGCTGGTATTTCTGAAACTTTTACTGTAAGAAAAATGTCTTATGGAATCGGTGTAGAACGTACATTCCCTGTTCACACACCTAATATCGACCACATTGAAGTTCTTAGAAAAGGTAAAGTTCGTCGTGCTAAATTACACTACATTAGAAACCTTTCAGCTAAGGCTGCACGTATTAAGGAACGTCGATAATTTATTGGACCACTTAAGTGGTCTTTTTTTTTATTTTTTAACTAAATTTGATTTAGACTATTTTAAGTTATTTTGATTTATGATATTATTAAAATAATTTATAAATATATTTGGAGGATTTTATGGGTGGTTTTTTTGGTGTAGCTTCTAAAGGTGATTGTGTTTTTGATTTGTTTTTTGGTGTTGATTATCATTCTCATTTGGGAACTAGGCGTGGTGGTATGGCAGTTCTTGGTGAAAACGGGTATAATAGGTCTATTCATAATATAGAAAATTCTCCATTTAGAACAAAATTTGAAAATGATATTCATAATATGAAAGGAAATTTAGGTATTGGCTGTATCTCTGATTTTGAACCTCAGCCATTATTAGTTAAATCTCATCACGGAACTTATGCAATAACTACAGTTGGGAAAATCAATAATTTGCATGAAATAGAGAAATTGTTATTTGAAAACGGTACATCTCATTTTTTAGAAATGAGTGGAGGAGATATAAATCCTACTGAAATGATTGCATCTATTATTAACCAAAAGGATAATTTAATTGATGGATTAAATTATGCTTTAAACATAATTGATGGTTCTATAACTATTTTATTGATGAATGAAAAGGGAATATATGTTGCTAGAGATAAGTTTGGAAGAACTCCAGCTGTCATAGGACAAAAGGATGACGGCTTTTGTGTTAGTTTTGAATCTTTTGCCTATTTGAATTTAGGCTATCATGATTATAAAGAGCTTGGCCCTGGAGAAATATGTTTAGTTAGAGCCGATGGTGTTAAAACGCTTATGAATCCTAACAATAAAATGAAGATATGTACATTTTTATGGGTATATTATGGCTATCCTTCATCTAGCTATGAGGGCTTAAGTGTTGAAAAAATGCGCTATAATTGTGGAAAGTATATGGCTATGCGTGATAAGGTTAAGCCTGATATTGTTGCCGGTGTTCCTGATTCAGGTATTGCCCATGCTATTGGATATTCTAATCAATCAGGCATTCCATTTTCACGACCATTTATTAAGTATACACCAACATGGCCTAGAAGCTTTATGCCAACTATTCAAAGTAAAAGAAATTTAATAGCTAAAATGAAATTAATTCCTGTTCATGATTTAATTGATGGTAAAAAACTTTTATTAATTGATGATTCTATTGTTAGAGGCACTCAAATGCGTGAGACAACTGAGTTTTTATATCAAAGTGGTGCCAAGGAGGTTCATATTCGTTCAGCCTGTCCACCCATACTATATGGCTGTAAATATTTAAACTTTTCAAGATCAACATCAGAAATGGATTTGATTGCAAGACGAGTAATTTTACGTCTAGAAGGATCAATTAATGATGAGATGATAAAAAAATATATTAATCCTGATAGCGAAAATTATCAGAGGATGGTTGATGAAATTCGTAAAGAATTAAACTTTACAACTTTACAATATAATAGATTAGATGATTTAAAAAAAGCTTGCGAAATTGATGAATGTAAGCTATGTACATATTGTTGGGATGGTAGGGAATAGAAAATTAATTTTTGTAAATATTTATTTTCACTATTACATATAATGTATTGGTGATTCTATGATTTACTATTTAGTAGGAATAAAAGGTGCAGGAATGAGTGCTTTAGCCTTGTGTCTATCTCAACAAGGACATATAGTAAAAGGTGTAGATTCAGAAACTTTTTTTTACACTCAAAAAAAGCTAAATGACTTTTGTGTTGAAGATTTTACACATATGAATTTAAAGAAAAGTTATTTTTATATTATAGGCAATGCTTATGTTAATCATAGTTTATTTAAAACTATTAAACGTCTAAAATATAAATATATGCTTTATCCTCAGTTTATATATAATTATTTTAAAGATTATTCCTTTATTAGTGTTTGTGGAAGTCATGGTAAAACAACGACGACTAAAATGCTAAGTGAATTAATTGATAATGCTAGCTATATTATTGGTGATGGTAGTGGTAATGGCCATGGTAGCCAATATTTTATTATGGAGTCATGCGAATACCGTGATACATTTTTAAATTATTATCCTAAATTTTGTTTAATTTTAAATATTGACTATGATCATCCAGATTATTTTAAAACTAAAGATGATTACATTTTATCTTATAAAAAATTTTCAGAACAATCGATGGTTGTAGTAGCAAACGGCGATGATGAAAACATTAACAAAATTAAGGCAGATTATTTTATTACTTATGGAATTAATGATGATAATGATGTTAAATTTTCTTATCAAATAAAGAATAATGGCATGGATGTATTTATTTTAGGACAAAGTTTTTTTATACCTCTTTTTGGCAAACATTATGCTTATGATTTTGTTGGAGCCTATTTGATTAGTAAACTTTGTGGCCTAACCGATGAAGATATTATTTCTAAAATTAAAAATTTTAAATTACCTTCTAGAAGATTAACTATTAAAAAAAGTGATGATTTAATTTTAATTCATGATTATGCCCATCATCCTACAGAGATATCTAGTGTTTATGAAACTTTAAAAATTATGTATCCAAATTATAAAATTAAATGCTTTTTTCAGCCACATACTATTTCAAGAAGCGAAGCCTTGGCTTTAGAATTTAAACGGGCATTAGGCAAGTTTGATGATGTGTTTATAATTAGAACCTTTACAAGTGTTAGAGAGGAAGCTGATTTAATTAAAGAAGCTAAAATTTATAAACTTTGGGACTATAAAGTTATCAATTTAGAAGATATTTCTATAAAAAAATTCACTAATACAATTTATTTGTTTTTAGGTGCGGGAGATATTGATTTAACATTTGAAAAATTGGTTAAGATGAACATAAAAAAACCTAATTAATACATATATAAAAACGATTTCATAAAGCTATTGAAAAAGTAATGTTTTTATGTTAAAATGTTTATGATATCGTGAGGTGATTTTATTATGGCAAACACAACTATTTATGATGTAGCTGGTGCTGCGAAAGTATCTTTAGCTACAGTAAGTCGTGTTATGAATAATCCTGAAAAGGTAAACCCAGAAACTAGAGCTAAGGTACTTCAAGTCATTAAGGAATTAGGCTATCGTCCTAATGCTATAGCTAGAGGATTAGCTAGTAGAAAAACTACTACAGTTGGTGTTGTTATGGCTGATGTATCACGTGCTTCAACTTCACAATTACTAGGTGGTATTATTGATATTGCTAAAAAATATGATTATGCAATTAAGATTTTTAGTATGGGTGAAAATGAAGATATTAAAGAGATTATGCGAGCTGTAGTTGCTGAACAAGTTGACGGCATTTTGTTTTTAAATGATGAATTAGAGCAAAATCAAATGGATATGGCTATGAATTATATAAAAGATGCTCAAATACCATTAGTTTTATGTAATGTCTTATATGATTATAGTGATGATGTTCCATCAGTTAGTATTGATTATGAACATGCTACATATGAAATAACTAAAGAGCTATTGGCTATGGGTAGGAAAAATATTTATCTTATATCTACTGTGCGTAGGTACTCTATAAATGGTAAAAAAATAAAAGGCTATACTAAAGCAATGGAAGAGGCTGGTCTAGAACCAATGGTTTTTAGAACTAGTGGAGATGTTTATATCAATAAACTTCATTTTGAAGAGTTCTTGAAAAACAATAAGGTTGATGGAGTTATAGCTGTTAGAGATAGTATTGCTGTAAGCTTTATGAATGAGGCTATTAAAAGTGGATACTCTATCCCTAAGGATATATCAGTAATAGGCTTACAAAATACAAAATATGCAATTTTATCACGTCCTAACTTGACATGTGTAGATACTCCGGTGTATGATATAGGTGCTGTTTCTATGAGACTTTTAACTAAGTATATGAAGCATGAGGATGTTTCTGAGGTTAAGGTTGTACTACCATACCATATTGTAGAAAGAGAATCAAATTAAATATTTCGATGATTAGAATTAAGTAGTAATATAGTTTTTTTATAGAGAGTCTATGGTTGGTGAAAGTGGATATAAACTATAATTATGAATTACAGTCTATGAGAAAATTATAAAGAGGGCTATATTTTTAATATAGAACTAAGGTGGTACCGCGAAAATTTCGTCCTTAGAGATAGGGGCGTTTTTTTATTTAGAAAAGGAGAAATTATTATTATGACAATTTTTGAGGAATTACAATGGAGAGGATTAATAAAGGATGTATCTGATCCTTCTTTAAAGGATAAAATCAATCAGGGTGGAATGACATTTTATATAGGTACTGACCCTACAGGCGATAGTCTTCATATAGGTCATTTTTCAAGCTTTTTGATTTGCAAAAGATTAAAGGATGCTGGTCATCATCCTATTGTTTTAGTCGGTGGAGCTACTGGACTAATAGGCGATCCTAAGCCAGATAGTGAGCGTCCTATGATTACTAAAGAACAGGTAGATTATAACTTTAATAAATTGAAGAACCAATTAATAAAATTATTTGGATGTGAGGTTGTAAATAATTATGACTGGAGTAAGGACATTAATTTTATCGATTTTTTAAGAGATTTTGGTAAATACTTTAATGTCAATTATATGCTAAATAAGGATATTATTAGTAGAAGATTAGATGCTGGTATTACATATACTGAGTTTTCATATATGATTATGCAAGCTTTAGATTTTTGGTGGTTAAACAAAAATAAAAATGTAACCTTACAGGTAGCAGGTCAAGACCAATGGGGTAATATTACAGCTGGAATAGAGCTTGTTAGAAAAAAAGAGCAAAAAGAGGTATATGGCTTTACAATGCCACTTTTAACTAAGAGCGATGGTTCTAAGTTTGGAAAGACAAATGGAAAAGCTATTTGGCTTGATATAAATAAAACATCAGCCTATGAAATGTATCAATTCTTTATCAATTCTGAGGATAGTAAGGTTATCGATTATCTAAAGTTTTTAACATTCTTATCTAAAGAGGAAATAGAAGATTTAGAACAGAAAAATAAAGTTCAACCTCATTTAAGAGAGGCGCATAAAGCTTTGGCTAGAGAAGTAATTACCTTTATTCATGGTAAAGATAAGTATGAGCAGGCATTAAAAATTAGTGAGGCTTTATTTAGTGGTAATATTAAAGATTTAACAGGTGAAGAAATTGAGATGGCTTTTAATGATTTGCCATCAACAAACGGCTGTGATTGTAATTTAGTTGAGGCATTAATTCAAACAAAACTGGCTTCATCTAAGCGTGAGGCACGTGAATTTATAACAAATGGTGCAGTTAGCGTTAATGGTGAAAAGCAGACATCGGTTGATTATCAAATTAATAGTCTTGTTGCTATAGATAATAAATATGTTGTTTTAAGAAGAGGTAAGAAGCAATACGCTATAATTAACTTTATTTAAAAAACAGGATTTCTCCTGTTTTTTGTATTTTATTTTAACTTTCTTTTGATTAATAAAATGATATATGATATAATTAAAAAAATAGTGAAATTTTGGGAGGCAAGTATGAATAAGAAGACTTTAACTTATAAAATTTTAGAAGCTCACATGGTTAGTGAGGATAATGTAAATAATAAAATGGAAATAAAAATTGACCAAACTTTAACTCAGGATGCGACTGGAACAATGGCATATCTTGAATTTTTAAGCTTTGGTATAGATAAAGTAAAGACAGAATTATCAGTTAGTTATGTAGATCATAACACCCTTCAAAATGGTTTTATGAATGCAGATGATCATAAATTTTTACAAACAGTTGCTGATAGGTATGGAATAGTCTTTTCAAAAGCTGGAAATGGCATTTGTCATCAGGTTAATTTAGAAAAGTTTGCAAAGCCAGGAAAAACAATTTTAGGCTCTGATTCACATACTCCTACATCTTCAGCTGTTGGTGCTATCGCTATTGGTGCAGGTGGACTTGATGTTGCATGCGCAATGGCAGGATTACCTTTTTCAATTGTAAAGCCTAAAGTAGTAGGTGTTAAATTAGTTAATAAATTACGTGATGGAGTATCAGCTAAGGATATTATTATTAAGCTTATAGGTATTATGACTGTTAAGGGTGGGGTAAATAAAATTATTGAGTATTATGGAGATGGTGTAAAAACACTAACTGTCCCAGAACGTGCTACTATTTGTAATATGGGTGCAGAGCTTGGCGCGACATCTTCTGTATTTCCATCTGATGAGCAAACTCTTGCTTTTTTAAAGCTTCAAGCAAGACAGGATGACTATGTTGAACTACATAGCGATGAAGGCTGTGTCTATGATGAGAACTATGAAATAGATTTATCAACGTTAGAGCCTGTTGCTTCCTGTCCTAATTCTCCAGATAATGTTAAAAATGTATCTAAATTAAAAAATATAAAGGTAGATCAGGTTTTAATAGGAAGCTGTACCAATTCATCATATTTTGACTTTGTTAAGGTTGCTTCAATTCTAAAGGGAAAAACAATCCATAAGGATGTTTCCCTTGGTATAGCCCCAGGTTCTCAACAGGTTTTGCAAATGATTACTAAAAATGGAATCCTTGATGTGCTATTGCAAGCAGGAGCAAGAATTTTAGAATCTGCTTGTGGACCATGTATTGGAATGGGACAATCACCAGCTACAGATGCTGTCTCACTAAGAACATTTAATCGTAATTTCTATGGTAGAAGTGGTACAAATTCAGCTAAGGTATATCTAGTGTCTCCAGAGGTTGCAGCTTTATCAGCTGTTAACGGATATATAAGTTCTCCTTTAGGAATGAAACTAAATGCCTTTTCTTTGGATGTTTGTTATCCCCAATGTAGTAGTTTATTATATTACCCTACATTTAAATCTGAAGTTGTTATGGGACCAAATATTAAACCATTACCTAAATTTGCTCCTATAGAGAAAAACTTTAAATGTAAGGTCATGATATCTTTAGATGATAACATTACAACAGATCATATTATGCCAGCAGGAGCCAAGGTTTTACCATATAGAAGTAATATCGAAAAAATAAGTGAATTTGTTTTTTCGAATATAGATGATGGTTTTGCTAAACGCTGTTTAGATAATAAGGGTGGCGTAATTGTAGCTAAAAGCAATTATGGTCAGGGCTCAAGTAGGGAACATGCGGCAATAGCCCCTAGATATTTGGGTATTAAAGCTGTTATTGCTAGTTCTTTTGCGAGAATTCATAAAAAGAATTTAATAAACTTTGGAATTTTACCTATTGAATTAAATATTGAAGCAGCATTATTAGATGATATTGAAATTTCTTTTAATGAAAAAGAAATTATAGTAAAAAATATAACATTAAATAAAGAGTATAAGTGTATTAATACTTTAACAGTGGAAGAGTATAAATTAATTGAATGTGGCGGATTATTAAATACCTTCTAGAAGAAAGGTAGGGAGAGTATGAACGAATTTTTATTAGAAAAGTACCATGATTTATTAAAAAATGAGTCTATAGATCCTAAACTATATGATGAATTTAGGGTTAAAAGAGGATTAAGAAACGATAACGGTACTGGTGTATTAGTAGGTCTTACTAAGGTTGCAGAGGTTTCAGGCTATACAGTATGTAATGATGAAATTAAGCCCAAAAAAGGTAATTTGTATTATAGAGGAATAGATATAACCAAGGTTAGTAAAATGTGTGGTGATGATTTTGGTTATGAAAATACTTGTTTTTTACTACTTTTTGGTCATTACCCAAATCCTATAGAATCAAAAATATTTCAAAAGATAATTAGAGATAATTATGATTTGCCCGAAAATTTCTTAGAAAACATTATTTTAAAAAATCCATCTAAATCATTGATGAATCATATAACAAGATGTATTTTATCATTATATTCATTTGATGATAATCCTGATGATATAGATCCTTATTCATTAATTTTAAAGGGGATATCTTTAATTGCTAAAATGCCTGCTATAATTTCTTATTCCCTTCAGGCTAAAACGCATTATTTAGATCATGATTCTTTACATATTCATTTTCCAAGACATGATTATTCATTTGCTGAAAATATTTTATATTTGTCACGTAATGATGGACAATTTACAAAGCTTGAGGCTAAAACTTTAGATATGTGTTTAATGGTTCATGCAGATCATGGTGGTGGTAATAATTCAGCATTTGTAGGCACAGTTGTTTCATCAACGTTAACCGACATATATTCAATGGTTTGTGCATCCTTATGTTCTTTAAAGGGACCACGTCATGGTGGAGCAAATATGGCTGTACTAGATATGATGCAGGATGTTATTAATGATGTTGGTCTTGATGCTACTGATGAGCAAATTAATGAAATTATAGAGCGTCTTTTAAATAAGGATTATTTCGATAAAACAGGACTAATTTATGGTATAGGTCATGCTATTTATTCTTTATCTGATCCTAGATGTGAATTATTAAGAGCTGAGGCAAAGAAATTAGCCATGGATAAAAATCTTAAAAAATTTGAATTCTATTATCGATTTGAAAAATTGGCTGTTAAGGCGTTAGAAAAAAAGAAAAATATGAAATGCTGTGCCAATGTTGATTTTTATTCAGGATTAATTTATGAAATGCTTTCTATACCTAGAGATTTATTTATACCTATTTTTGCAGCTGCACGTATAGTAGGTTGGATATCTCATAACATAGAGAATCTTTTATACTGTAATAAAATTATAAGACCTGCAACTAAGTATGTGGGAACTAAGGAGGATTAATATGACAGATATAGTATTATTACCTGGAGATGGAATTGGTCCAGAAATTGTAGAGGCAGTTTGTACAATTTTGGATAAGGCTGGTGCTGATTTAAAATATCATAAATATGATATAGGGCAGACTGCTTACGAAAAAAATCAGGTTTTAATTCCTGAGGAAACATTAGAGGCTATAAAAAAATATAAGGTTTGTCTAAAAGGACCTGTAACTACTCCTATTGGCAAGGGCTTTAGGTCAGTAAATGTAAATTTACGATTGGCATTTGATTTATATGTAAATTTACGACCTGCATATTCAATTAAAAATATTTCAAAGTTTGAAAATGTTGATATTGTTACTATACGTGAAAATACTGAGGATTTGTATATTGGTGAGGAGCATGAAATTGCTGATGGCTTTGAAGCTATAAAAAGAATAACCGCAAAGGCTAGTGAGCGTATAATTAGGTATGCTTTTGAATATGCTAAAAAGAATAATCGAAAAAAGGTTACCTGTGTTCATAAGGCCAATATTTTAAAGAAGACAGATGGATTGTTTTTAGAAACATTTAGAAGAATAGCTAAAGAATATGAAGATATAATAAGTGATGATAAAATTATTGATAATATGTGTATGCAGCTTGTCATGTATCCACAAAATTACGATGTTTTAGTAGCACCAAATTTATATGGTGATATTATTTCTGATTTAATTGCAGGCTTAGTTGGTGGTTTAGGTTTAGTTCCTGGGGCAAATTTAGGTAATGATGTTGCTATATTTGAAGCTGTTCATGGATCAGCTCCTGACATTGCTGGAAAAGGGATTGCCAATCCTATTGCCTTATTACAAGCTGCAATTATGATGCTAGATCATTTAAATAAGCATGATGTAAGTGAAAAAATATTAAAAGCAGTATTAAAAACATTACAAGATGGTAAAGATTTGACTAAAGATCTAGGTGGTACTGCCACAACTAAAGAATTAATGAATGCTATAATTAGCAATTTATAATAGGTGGATTATGAAAATTGGAATATTTGGAATGGGAGCTGTTGGATGTTCTATTTATGAAGAATTGCAAGAATACAAGGAATTGTACATTTTAGTTGATGAAGAGCGCTTAGACAAATATAAAAAAGGCTTTATTATTAATGATGTTTTATATCACCCAAATTTAAAAACAAATATTATTGTTGATCTTTTAATTCTATGTGTAAAAAACTATCAATTAAAAGTAGCATTAGCCGATATGCAAAGATTTGTTGATGATAAAACGGTAATTTTGCCATTATTAAATGGTATAACAGCTCATGATGAAATTGCTAGTTATTATCCTAACAATAATGTCTTGTATGGTGTTATTAATGTGGAGGCTAATAAAATTGGCAATAAAGTAGTTAAAGGTAGAATTATCAATTTACAATTTGGAGAGAAAAATAATCTAATAGTAAAGGATTATTTATTGCAAATAGATCAAATATTTTCTAAATACAATTTAAAACATCATATTTATGAAAATATGATTAAACGAGTTTGGCTTAAGTGGATGCTAAATATGGGAATAAATCAAGTCTCAGCGGCTGGTAATTTAACATATAGGCAGATGAGGCATCCTCTTATTTTTGAATTACTTTGCACTATTTTTAAAGAGGTTTATGAGGTCTCTAAGGCTTATGATATAGGTCTAAGTGAGTCTGATTTAGAAGAAACAATCAGTAGATGTCAAAAATTTGATTCCGATAGAGTTACTTCCTTGACTATTGATTTTAATAATGGTCATGAAAATGAACTAGATTCTTTTTCAAAGACTTTAATAGAATTAGCTGAAAGGAAAAATATTGCCACACCAGTTAACAAGGCATTATATTGTCTTTTAAAGGGTAAATTTGAAACAACAAATAAATAAAAAAAGGAAAAGCGAGGTATATAGTCTAAACCACTATTTACCTCGTTTTTTAGGGAGAGATTATTGAAAAGTCATTATCTAACTAAATAATAGCATTATTTTTAGACTTTGTCAAATGAATTTTACATTTTTTTAAAAATAATTTTAAAAAACTTTATTATATAGTAATAATATACAAATATGCTATAATATAATAAACTTGATGGATTTTGGATGTGATTTTATGCAAAGAAGACAAATTATAATGAATTTAAGAACTAGTGGTCATTTAAAGGGTGTAAAGCCTTGTATGGTTTTTTTGAAAAACAATTTAGGTAAAATATATAATGAAGGTCAAGCTGATTTTGTTATGTCCATAAAGGATGATAAGCTATTTTTTCAAAAGATAACCTTCTTATTTAAAAAACTTAAACCTAAGGATGATTTTGAACTTAATTTAAATAATATAGTAGAATATACATTAATTGAAAGAAGTTTATATAATGTTTTATGTTTATATGATAATAAAAAACGCTATATAGAAATCAATTATCACAAAGGCATAGCTGATACATTTCCTACTGAAGATAATATTTGTAGAATTATTAAATCTTTAGAAGGTAGAGGAATTAAAAAAATAAATTTAGAAAAGGATGTTTTAAATAATGAACAATCTAACTCAGCAACAGAAAAATCTAATAAAGAAATTTGAAAATAAGAAAAAAAATGAAAGCTTTGAAAGAAAAAAAGAAATGTATATTAAGCAAACTGATAGAAACTATAAGGATGGTGATAGAAATTGATTAAGATCGGAGAATATAATACTTTAAAATGTATAAGAGAATCTGATTTAGGATATATGCTATCTGATGGCAAAGACGAAGTTCTAATGCATTATAAACAATCTATGAAGAAACTTAGTGAAAATGAAGAGGTAAAGGTTTTTATTTATTCTGACAAGGAAAAACGACCAACAGCTACTATGCTACCCCCTTTAGCAACGATTTCGCAAGCAGGACTTGTTAGTGTCATTGACGTTTTGCCAAATGTTGGAGTTTTTGTTAGTATTAATACCCCAAAAGATATATTAGTTTCGAAGGATTATTTGCCATATGATAGTGAATTATGGCCACAGATTGGTGATAAGCTTTTAATTCGTTTAAAATTAAAGGGTGATATTTTAACTGCCAAGCCTTTAAATCGTTATGAAATTAAGGAGCTTAAATCTGAACATAAATATGCAGATTTTGAACATGTAGATGGTTATGTATGCCGCATTTTAGAAAAGGGTATTGGTGTTGTTACAATCCATAATGTTTATGCCTTCATTCCCGATAGTCAATTTAGAGGTAAACTACGTTTAGGTCAGTTAGTTAATTGTTGTATTACTAAGTCTATTGATGGAGAATGCTATGCGACATTAAATCCAGTAAAAGAGGAGCTTGTGGATACCGATAAACAGATTTTATTAGATTATTTAAAAACACATAATGGGCAAATGAATTTTACAGCTAAATCAAATGCTAAAGAAATAGAAAGTGAATTTCATATGAGTCGAAAGGCCTTTAAGCGTGCTTATGGAGGACTATATAAAGAAAGATTAATTTATTTTGATGAGGAAAAGACTTTTTTAATCAAAAAATAATTATTATGAATTATATTGAATTTATAATAATATTATTATATACTGAAGGTGGATACATTTGATTCAAGGAGGTATATATGCTAGAATTTTATGATTTAAATATGCAAAATGGGGTAGCCTCAATATATCAAACCCATATAACATTAAATAAACCTTTATTAAAATATTTTATAGATGCCTACAAGGTTAGAATTGGTTTTGATAGAGCGGATAATAAATTATATGTTTTTATTATAAATAGAGATTATGCTCAAAGTGGTGAAATCCCAGCCAGTTCACTTTTAAAGGTAAGCTTATCGAAAACCTATGTCAGGATTTGTTCAAAGGCTATGGTTCAATATATTTTAAAAGTCTTTAATTTAGATTTTAAGGATAATGATTATTTACAGTTTGATGCCAATTATGATGATGCTAAGAAGGCAGTTGTAATAAATCTAAAGGAGGAAATTAAAAATGTTAATTAATACCATTGATATTATGCTTTGGGTATGGCTAGCTATTTTCGTTATAACAATAATTTTAGAGGCTGTGACACAGGATTTTATATCTATTTGGTTTTCACTTGGAAGTCTTGTAACGTTAATTATTTGTTCTTGGGTTGATTTATGGGTTGAAATCATAGTCTTTAGTGTTGTATCATTAGTAACTTTAATTTTAACTAGACCATTCTTAAAAAAATTAATGGGTAGGGGCGTTAGGAATACTAATGTTGATGAGTTTGTAGGAAAAAGGGTTGTACTTCAACATAAAATCACAAAGTATGAGCCAGGAGAAATTAAAGTAAATGGTATAGAATACACAGCTATTTTATTAGAGGATAGCAATGATACTATTGAAGAAGGGAGTGTAGTTGAAATAGTAACTTTAAAAGGCAATAAGGTAGTAGTAAAAAAAATTAATGATAGGGAAGGTGAATAGTTATGTTTTTAGCTAATGCAGGAGGCATAGTAACTGCTATAGTTTTAAGTGTTGTAATATTGGTAATTGTAATATATTTGATAACCAGGATTAGAATTGTCCGTCAAACTAACAAATATATCGTCGAACGTTTAGGAGGATATCATAGTACTTGGGGTGTTGGAATTCATTTTTTATGGCCATTTGTTGACAAGGTTTCTTTTGTGGTTTCTATGAAGGAGCAGGTAAAGGATTTTGATCCTCAGCCTGTTATTACAAAGGATAATGTGACAATGCAGATAGATACTGTTGTTTTCTTCCAGGTTACAGATCCTAAGTTGTATGCATATGGTGTAGAAAACCCGCTTGCTGCCATTGAAAATTTATCAGCAACCACATTGCGTAATATAATTGGTGAATTAGAACTAGATGCTACTTTAACTAGTAGAGATATTATCAATACGAAAATGCGTTCAATTTTGGATGAGGCTACCGATCCTTGGGGAATTAAGGTGAACCGCGTTGAGGTAAAAAATATTTTACCTCCAAAAGATATTCGTGATGCCATGGAACGTCAAATGCGTGCTGAAAGAGAGCGCCGTGAAAAAATATTGTTAGCAGAAGGTGAAAAAAAGAGCCAAATATTATTGGCAGAAGGTCAAAAAGAATCGCAGATTCTTAAGGCAGATGCTGAAAAAGAATACACAATTCGTAAGGCTGAAGGTGAGGCAGCTGCTATATTGAAGGTTAAAACTGCTGAGGCAGAAGGTATAAAGTTGATTCGTGATGCTGAGGCAGAAGGATTAAAGCTTTTAAAAGCTGCTAATGTAAGTGAGGAAGTCTTGAAGCTTAAGAGCTATGAAGCTATGCAAAAGGTTGCAGAAGGTCAAGCTACTAAGATTATTATTCCAAGCGATATGCAAAATTTAGCTTCAACAGTAACTGCAATTAAGGAAATTGCCAAAAATGATTAGAATAAATATCCCCTTTATTTAGTGAGGGGATATTTTTTTTTAAAAAAGATAAATAAAAGTCTTGATTTCTTTGAATTTACTATGTTATAATAAACAAGCGTTGAAGATGGTTCGGTGGTGTAGTGGTTAACATGCTAGTCTGTCACACTGGAGATCGCGGGTTCAAGTCCCGTCCGAACCGCCATTAGATATGCACCCATAGATCAATTGGATAGATCGTTTGACTACGGATCAAAAGGTTAGGGGTTCGAATCCTCTTGGGTGCGCCAGATATAGTATTAAAGACTTTCCTAGCAAAGTCTTTTTTTGTTTTATTTAATTATGACATGTGGTATAATTAATAAAATAAATTTTTTTTCATTAGGTTGGTGATTAGTATGTTTTATATTTTTAATAACATAAGAAATAAAGAAATACTTTTAAAAGCAAAGAATTTAAATAATGATAATGATAAAAATGAATTAAAGTCAATGCTTTTTAAACTAGCTTTAGAAGAAGGCTTTAATGGCAATATTTGGCAAAGCTATGTTTTATATACTTTAATATTTAATGAAAATCCTTTTACGAGAGCCTATGAAAGAAAAAAAATAAATCAGATGTTTTCATTAGTTTCATTAGATTTATTACAATATGAAAAATTATATTATACTAAAGTTATAAATGATGATGAAATATATGATTTTAGTTTAGATATAACTCCAAGCTATGTTTCTTTATTGATTGCTAAAATTAAAAAGGATATTGAAGAGTTATCATTTAAAGAGGCCATTTTAAAGTTTTATTTTGAATATGGCGTTGGCGATTTAGCTATTTATAAGGCTTTTAGAGTGGAAAATGGAACATTATATCCTATAAAAAATGTAAGAGAAATTACATTTAGTGATTTAATTGGTTATGAAAAACAAAAGGAACTTTTAAAGGAAAACACTTTAAATTTTATTAATGGTAAAACTTATAACAATGTTTTGCTATATGGTGATTCGGGAACTGGTAAATCTAGTTCTATTCAGGCCATTTTAAATGAATATTATAATTATGGATTGCGTATAATTGAAGTGTATAAGCATCAAATGCAGGAGATAAGTAAGGTTATTGCTTCTTTAAAACAAAGACCATATAAATTTATTATTTGTATGGATGATTTGTCATTTGAGGATGATGAAATAGAGTATAAATACCTAAAGAGTATTATAGAAGGAGGGATTGAACCAAAGCCATATAATGTTGTTATATATGCAACCTCTAATCGTAGACATTTAATAAAGGAAAGCTTTTTAGATAATCAAAGTGATGATTTACATCGTAATGAGACTCAAGCTGAAAAATTATCACTTGCCTATCGTTTTGGCTTGCAAATTTATTATAGCTCATTATCTGTAAAGGAATTTAGAAATATGGTTTTAGAGTTGGCTAGTAAAAATGATATTAATATTGATGAAGATATTTTATTAAAAGAGGCTAGTGCTTGGGAAATGACATATGGTACTTTATCAGGAAGGTGTGCTACACAGTTTATTTCTTATTTAAAAAATAAATTTGAATAAAATTTTATATTTTATAAAAAAACATGTTGACAAATTCGTTTATACGCTTATAATATAAACAAATACTAAGAAAAAGAAAAGTAATTTAGAATTTTATTTTATAGAGAGCTACGTATGGTGAAAGGTAGCAAGTAAATCTAAATGAAGAACACTTTGGAGTAGCCATCTGAAATTATCAGTAGGAATGGTCGGGAAGCCCGTTATAGCGAAGGTCTTTGTTAGAAGACTAAAAGTGATTATGCAAAGCATAATAATTTAGGTGGCACCGCGGATTGCAGCTATTCGTCCTAAAGATGTAGGACGGATTTTGCGGACATTCAAAATAAAAAAGAATGTGGAGGTAACA
>ERZ1643246.1885-NODE-1885-length-21487-cov-81.474477_pt1 | contig 21487 bp, 17 predicted proteins | sample MGYA00579265_ERZ1643246 | MGnify/ENA primary metagenome ERZ1643246 (study PRJEB29033, sample SAMEA4952261) | chicken gut metagenome | biome: Broiler Chicken; feature: Gastrointestinal Tract; material: Caecum | place: Ireland | collected 2018 | study: Broiler...
CCGGCGCAGGCTGGATCTGCATTGATGCGGAGTATTGTACAGCTGCCGGATCCGCTGGCAGCAATGCGCCGGAATCCTCCGGCTGGCACGCCGCGGGTACCGCAACCTGTACGGATACCGGCGTCAACGTGCGTCAGACCCCGGGCGGCGCCGTGATCGGCCAGCTGGGCCAGGGGAACCGCTTTGAGGTGGACGGCCAGATCTCCGGAGATTGGGTACATGTCAAGGTGGCTGGTATCGGTGTCGGCTGGGTCAGCAGCCAATATGTGCTGTATGACACGGCCTGGAAAGCCGCAGGTACCGCTACCTGTACAGCGGACGGTGTCCGCGTCCGCCAGACCCCGAACGGGACGATTCTGGGGAAGGTAAATACCGGGAATCGTTTTGAGATGGATGGACAGAAATCCGGTGCATGGGTGCATGTCAAGGTAGCCGGCATTGGTGTGGGATACATCCATCAGGACTATGTAAAATATGATTGACCATAATAATACCCCGGGGCTTTATGGCTCCGGGGTTATTTTTTTTGATCGTCGCAGCGTGGGTTTTCCAATCTGAATTTTGACATTCTATCCCGTGACGCTTTTGAGTATTTAAGACCTGTGTGGTTCCGGCGGGAATACTCTGCCCGGCATTCCGGACCGCAGGTTACAATGTTGCGGGACGGGCTGCACTCAAAATCACGCCCGCATATCACGCATTTTTTGATCACAGGAGATCTTTCACCTCGCATTCCAGTGCACCGGCGATGGCCAGTGCGTTTTTGAGCGTCATATTTCCGGTGTCATACTCACCGGATTCATATTTTTGAATTTGCCGGATATTTATTCCGGACTTTTCGGAAAGCTCCTTTTGAGTCATACCCATAACGGAGCGATTGTATAGGATGCTGCTTATTTTATTATTGCGGCAGTCCATCCCCTGACTGGAAAGAGAGCAGATTCCGCACATGCCGTCTGTGCGGACGCAATCATGATATCTTTTTCTCATGCTAACACCTCCATAACTTCTGCGTCTCTCAGGATGATTTCTCCGAGATCTTGACCATACTCCATGCTGTTGCTTCCGATGATGGCGATGTGATCTCCAAAGTATCTAGCTGCCAGTTCGACATCTTCCAGCTTTACCGCACATGTCCCATCCAACTCTTCGCCGGTCATTTCTCCGTCGATCCACACAAAAGAGTTGTCAAGGATTTCTCCCTCTGTGAACGCGTTTTCCTGAACCCTTACGCCGATATATTCAAACTCGGCATTCTCTTTGATCTCATTAATTCTATTCATTATATTTTTGATTGCTTCTGCCTTCGTCATTTTAAGTTTCCCCTTTCCTTATCTTTGATTACATTATACGCCTATATAGGCGTAAAGTCAAGAGGATTTATGAAAAAAGTTGAATTTTTTTATAATGTTAGATATAATGTTAGACGCAGACCGGAAAACCCTGTATTTATGCGGCCTGCCGGAGGTTTGATTATTTGACTTTTAATCAAGTTGTCCGGGGTTCGAATCCCCGATGCTTCACGAATTTAAAGAGTCGGAAACTCAGTGTTTATCTGGTTTTCCGGCTCTTTTTGGTATACGCCGGCGCAATAAAGCAGCGGATGGATTCCTGATATAAGGCACAGCGGGAATGTTCTCTGTTATTTTTGGGATTTTTATAGTATAATGAGCACGTAATTTAAGTTGGATCGGAAGGCTTCAGCAGCCGGGAGGGGAATCTGATCCTCAATGAAGAATAAGGGAGGCAAAAGATGAATGAACCAAATAAAAACAGTAATAGTCGCCGTGAAAGAATGAGAAGAAAGAAAAGAAAACAGCGGATCGTCCGGGGAGGGCTGATCCTGGCGCTGCTTCTTCTGCTGGCGATGATCCTGGTGATCGTTTTTGGAAATACAGGGAAAAAGAAGGAGGACGGAAACGGGCAGGTATCTGACAGCGGAATTCTTAATTCTGTGTCCACGGAGGAGACAGAAACTCCGGAGCCCACAAAGACACCGGAACCTACGCCGGAGCCTGTGCAGATTTCCACGGAAGGACTCCACAGCGATTACGCCCTGCTGCTGAGACTTCGCGATGACGAGGTGCTTATGAGCAAAGCGGGCACGGAAAAGATGTATCCGGCTTCTATGACAAAAATCATGACAGCGCTGGTAGCCATCGAGAATCTTCCGGACCTGGATGAGCAGATCACAGTGACGGCGGAGGAAATTAATCCTGTTTATGAGATGGGAGCTTCTCTGGCCGGGTTTAATGCCGGGGAGACAGTGACAGTCAGGGATCTTCTTTACGGCGTGCTTCTTCCTTCCGGAGCAGAAGCCTGCGCTGCCTTGGCTGATCGGGTAGCGGGATCCGAAGAAGCTTTCGCACAGATGATGAATCAGAAAGCCCAGGAATTGGGGATGGAGAATACGCATTTTGTCACTGTTTCCGGGCTTCATGATCCGGATCATTATACCACCTGTTATGATATGGCGAAACTTCTGGAAAACGCCATTCAAAATGAAACCTTCCGCACGATTTTTACCTCAGCTACTTATACAACCAGTGCCACGGAGGATCATCCCCAGGGACTTACCCTTAAAAGCACTATGTTCTCCCAGCTGGGATCCGCGCAGCTGGACAACGGAGGTGTGATCGAGGGCGGAAAGACCGGGTCTGAGGACGCCGCGGGACGGTGCCTGGCCAGCCTGGCAAAAATCAACGGAGAGGAATATATTCTTGTGACGGGACATGCCTCGGATGATTCCCAGGGTACGCCCTACCACATTGCGGACGCTCTCTATATTTATAATCAGCTCTAAGAGTCGGATAAATGAAAAAGAAAGGAAAGAAAAAGGTTGGCAATCGAAAAAGTCAGGGAATACTTGAAACAGTACGGCAGGGAACAGGATATAAAAGAATTTGAAAAGTCCAGCGCTACGGTGGAGTTAGCGGCAAAGGCGGCAGGCGTGGAGCCGGCCAGGATCGCCAAGACCTTATCCTTCTGCGGAAAGGAAGAGGGAAGCTGTATCCTGGTGGTGACAGCCGGGGACAGAAAGGTGGACAACAGCAAATTTAAACACTTTTTCGGGCTGAAAGCAAAGATGCCGAAAGGGGAGGAAGTGGAAGCGCTGACAGGGCATGCTGTCGGAGGCGTATGTCCCTTCGCGAATCCTTCCGGCGCGGAAGTTTATCTGGATGAATCGCTGAAACGGTTTCAGACAGTATTTCCGGCGGCGGGAAGCGCGAATTCGGCTATTGAACTGAACTGCGATGATCTATTCCTGCTGTCCGGGGCAAAGCAGTGGGTAGATGTGTGTAAAGAGATTTAGAAAAAAGAAAGGGGCTGCGGGGTGGAGAATAATCAGAAAGCTTTAATGACGATCCAGGAGGTAAAGAAAGCTGTGATCGGAAAGGATGACTGCATTGTGAAAGTGATGACAGCCATCCTGGCAGGGGGGCATATTTTGTTGGAGGATATTCCGGGCGTGGGAAAGACCACTATGGCTATGGCTTTTTCCAGAGCAATGGATCTTCAGCAGAAAAGGATTCAGTTTACGCCGGATGTTCTTCCGGCAGATATTACCGGATTTTCCATGTATCAGAAAGAGAAGGGAGCCTTTGTGTATCAGCCGGGAGCGGCCATGTGCAATCTGCTGCTGGCGGATGAGATCAACCGGACTTCTCCCAAAACCCAGTCGGCGCTGCTGGAGGTAATGGAGGAGGGAAAAATTTCCGTGGACGGAATCAGCCGTCCGGTGCCGGACCCCTTTATTGTCATTGCCACGGAAAATCCCTTTGGAAGCGCGGGTACGCAAATGCTGCCGGAATCCCAGGTGGACCGTTTTATGATCTGCATCAGCATGGGATATCCGGATATCCAGTCAGAGATTGAGATCGTCAAGGGAAATGCCAGCCGCCGTCCTCTGGAGGAGGTGCGCAGAGTGATGAAGGCGGAGGAACTGACGGATATGAGAAAAACCGCGGAGGAGATCTTCATTCACGACGTGCTGTATCAATATATCGGCAGGCTGGTACAGACTACCAGGAGCCATGAGATGATCGACCTGGGGCTCAGCCCCAGAGGAACGATTTCCATCGCCAGAATGGCCAAAGCCAGGGCATTTCTTATGGGAAGAAACTATGTGGTGCCGGATGATATCGCGGACGTATATCTGGACGTAAGCTGCCACAGAATCCGTCTGAGCGCCAAGGCCAGGGTCAGCCATGTGTCGGCTAAGGCAGTGCTGGGACAGATCCTGGCCCAGGTGCCCAGGCCCACACTGCGGAGAAAACAGAGATGAAGCGGCTCATCCTGTATGCCGCCGCAGTTGGTCTGACGGTATATATGGCAATTCTCTATCAAAGTCAGATTCTGGCAGCCCTGACGGCGGTGGAGATATTAGTCCCGGTTCCGCTGATGCTGGCGGCCGCTGCAGGATCCAGGCTGCTGGACATAAAACTTTCCGCCCCTGTGGCGGCAGCGGAAAGAAACACCCCGGTGAAGGTTATGCTGACGGTGAAAAACAGGTCTATTTTTCCTGTAGCTTTCGGAGAAGCGGAAATTACCTGCAGCAATTTATTCCGCAAAGGGGAAGCTTCCAGAAAAATCCTGTTCCAGGTATCCGCAGGGAGCAGCAGCCAGATTTTGTGCGAATGGAACAGTTCCCACTGCGGCAGCCTTCTTTTTGAGGTAAAGGCTGTGAAAGTATATGATTTTGTTCATTTGACGGCCTTCCGCCGCAGAACGGCGGCCTCTGTCAAGACCGCGGTGCTTCCGGTTCCCTATGAAGTAGAACTTCCGCCTGAAAATCGGAATGCCGTTCCTGAAGACGGAGATCAATTTGACCGGTTTCACAGCGGTGATGATCCTTCGGAGGTATTTGATATCCGGGAATACAGGCCGGGGGACAAAATGTCCAGGATCCACTGGAAAATAACAGCAAAAGAAGAAGAACTGATGGTCAAGGAGTACAGTCTGCCGCTGAGCGGCGAGGGAGTCCTCTTTCTGGATCTGTACCGGCCGGAGGCTGACGGAACCTGGACAGATGCCGACAGCTATCTGGATCTTTTATTTTCTATATGCCTGGCTTTTCTGGAGGAGGAAAGAGGCTGTCTGGCTGTCTGGAAAGAAAAGGGAGGAGAGGAACTGAGAAGCCTGAGTATCCGGGAAGAAGCATCTGTCTATGAACTTCTGGGCAGCCTTTTTGAAACCTGTCCCTATAAAACAGAATATCCGCTGGAAGCGCGGTATGCCCAACAGAATCCGGGAGCGGATCCGGCCTTTTCGTACCGACTGGATCTGGAGGGCAGACTCTGGGAAGGAGGAAAGCTTTTATGGGAAAGCGGAAGGACAGCTCAATACAGCTGACTCATATAAGAATCCGGGAATCGGGAAAGAGATCCCCGCGTCCTCATCCGGCAGTCCGGCTGGTGTATCGGTGGCTTTGCTTCATGTGCGGTTCTTTTTCTTTAAATCTTTGGTTTGCCACTCTTTTTCAGCTGGGGCTTTCCACGGCTTTTTTGGGACAGAGCACGCTGCTGCTGGGACTTTGGTATTTTGCGGCGTTCATCTCAAAAAAAACCCGCCGGATCTGCATTCCTGTTTCGCTGGGGGCAGTGATTTTGGCGGCGGCGGGAATGTGGGAGTCGGTGTACCAGGGCGCGGCCAGGATCATCAATACAGCGTCCCAGTATATTATGGATTATTACTTTGTAAATCCCGGATTCCTTCCGGCCGAAGCGGACCAGGGAGCGGTCATGGCAACGATGGTTTTGCTGGAGGCAGTCATGATGCTGTGGCTGGCAAATTCTGTGCTGGCCCGGAAAAAATCAGGCGGTCTTTTGGCGGCAGCTGCCGCGCTGCTGTGTATGGGACTGGTTGTGAACCGTTTTCCTTCGCCGGCAGCGGTGCTGCTCTGGGCTTTTTCTTTCTTTGCTGTGAGAGCACTTGGAAGTTCCGGGAAAAAGCAAAAGGCCCTGCCCTTTATGATGGGGCCGGCGCTGGGTACGGCAGCATTTGCCGCGGCGGCAGTTCTGGCAAGCTGGTTTCTTATCTCTCCCGGGCTGAACAGCGCGCTGACTGCGAAATATCCGCAGCTCAGAGAATTTCAGGACAGCCTGGAGGACCGTGTAGAGGGGCTGCTGGGAGGGGGAGGCTCCGGAAGCTGGCAGAAGATGGTCCAGAAGGGAGTTTTATCAAATAACGCGCCGGCCGGGGACGATGAGACGGCTTTGACTATGACAGCGGACAGTCCTCCGGAGGATACGGTTTATCTGAAAGGCTTTATCGGAAATATTTATCAGGGCACGTACTGGGAAGAAATATCAGAAGAAAATTTTCAGAGCGCCGCGGAGGATCAGTATTCTTACGGACTGAATGCCGCTCAGAATCCGGATATAGACTGGCAGAAAATCGGATACTCGGTTTTACAGCAGTATCTGGTCCGGGGACCTTATGAGTATGCCGCCGGAAGAGGCGCCGGGGAAACTCTGGATTTTTCTCTGAGCTATCAGAACACGCCGGAGGAGTTTGTCTATGCTCCCTATCTGTCCGCGGTGGATGACGGCAATGTGGAGTATTACGCGGACGTGGAGCTGATCAGGACCGGAAAAGAGGCGGTACAGGGAAAATTTTATCCGGAAATACCGGAAGTATCAGGGAGCACAGGATATGCTTCCGGATCCTATGGCGCCGAAAATATATTTTATCTTTCGTATGTGTCGCAGGAATATCTGTATGTGCCCAGTGAAGGGCTGGAACAGCTGAAATCTTCCTGGGCCTCCGTGCTGGAAGAATATCAGGACATGACGGGACATTATCCCACGCTGCAGGAAACAACCACCCTGATCCGCCAGATGCTTTCAGAATGCAGCTACAGCCTGGATCTGGATCCGGTTCCGAAGGGGGCGGACTTTGTAGAGGATTTTCTGTTCCGGCAGAAAAAAGGATTTTGTACGCATTTTGCCAGTACTTCCGTGCTTCTTTACCGTCTGGCAGGGTATCCCGCCAGATATGCCACGGGATATATCGCCCGCCCGGAAGAATTCCGGGAGAATGAAAACGGAACGTACACCGCGGAAATCCCGGGAAAGAATGCCCACGCCTGGGCGGAAGTTTATCAGGATAACGGAGCCGGCTGGATTCCGGTGGAAATGACTCCCGGATATGACGAAGGCCGGGAAAATCAGGAAGAGGAAACCACGGCAGAATCTGTCCTTTCGCCGACCCCTGAAGAAATCCCGGAACAGGAAAATGTCCAGGGCGGAGTCAATGAGCCGGAGGATCTGCAGGTTTCCGTCAGGGGAGTCCCCACAGTGCTGCTGAGGGCCGCGGCAGGAGTCTGTGCCGCTGCTGCTCTGATTCTGATCCTGGTTCTCCGGCGGAAAATCATAAGAGAGATCAGAAAGCGGAAATTTAATCAGAAAAACAGGCGGAAGGCTCTGAAAGATCTGGCGCGGGAGGCGTATAAAATGCTGTCGGCCGCCGGATTTAAAACAGGGGAAGGACTTTCCGACACAGAATACGCGAAAAAGGTGCAGGAGGCCTTTCCGGGGCTGGCGCCGGGAAGTTTTCTGTGGTTTACGGAGCAGGGAGAGCGGGCGGAATACAGCGCCGAGCATATCTCAGAGGGGACGAAAGAAAAATGCCTCCGTATTTATGAAGAGCTGGAAAAGGAAATCAGCCGGGGCAAAGGCCGTCTGTGGAAACTTCGCTGGCATTTCATAAAATGCTACTGACAGCCATATATTTAAAATAAGTCTGAGGGGGCAAAAAAGCCCCCTCCTTTCGGTGAGGCCTGTGCCATGAAAGAGGTGATGAAATATTTTCTGGCGGCGGGAAGCCTTCTTTTATTTCTTCCCTTTCTGCTGACAGCCGTACTTTCCGGAAAGGAATCGGTAAAGCTGGAAAAGGATGCGGATCTGGAAATGCTGATCCCCTCCGCGGTATACAGGGAGATCCCCGGGGACGCTGAGTGGGAACTGATCCGTGCCCAGGCGGTGCTGGTCCGAAGCCGGGCCTTCTGCATGCTCAGGGATCAGGGGTCTCTCAGGGAACTGCTGGAAGAAAATTTAGAGTATGAAAAAAATATCCGGGCTGACCGGGAACTTTTAGAAGCCTGCAGGCAGGCGGCGGAGGATACCAGAGGGCAGGTGCTTTCCTGCGGCGGCGCGGTGGTGGAAGGCCCCTGGTTTGTCTGCGGAAACGGAAAGACCAGAGAGGGATCAGAGGCTGTGGATCAGGAAAAATGGGGATGGATCGTCAGTGTGGACAGCAGCGCGGATGTGGACAGTCCGGATTATCTGTCAGAAAAAGTTTTTACAGAGGAAGAACTGAGAAAGCTGCTGGGGGAATATCTGGAACATACGGCGCCGGGGGAAGTGTTCGGACAGATTTACGCCGGGGCGGAAGACAGCGCCGGATATGTGACGGAAGTTTCCGTGGGGACCGCCAGACTGTCGGGAGAAAATTTCCGAAAGAAGCTGGGGCTTTCTTCTTCCTGCTTTACTATACAGGAGGCTGAGGACGGGCTTCATTTTATCTGTCTGGGAAAGGGTCATGGCCTGGGAATGAGCCAGTACGGAGCCGGCCGGATGGCGGAGGAAGGGAAAACCGCGGAAGAAATTTTAAAATATTATTTTCCAAATGCCCAGGTTACAGCTGTATAGATTTCATATTTTCGGACACCATACTAGAGGAAAGACAACGAACTGAACGAGGTGACGAATATGAGATCAAAACAGAAAAAAGTACGCCTGGCAGTTTCCGGGCTGCTGCTGGCGGCAGTAGTGGGGACCGGAATTTACGCCTACCGCATGGACAGCAGCTATGTGGAGGAACTGAAAGATCTGGAGCAGGCTCAGCTTCAGGAAGAAGAAAATACGGAAAATATCTGGGAGGATGTAAACGCCGGCAGTGCCCAGGCGGATCTGCCGGAAGAGACGCCTGTGCCGGAATCCACCCCTGATCCCGGCAGCGTGGAGAACAGCCAGGAGACAAGCTCCGGGGCGGAAAACGCGGTGGAGTCTTCCCTGAGTTTTGACGAAAATACAGTGCTCCAGGCTCCTCTGGAAGAAACTTCCGGGGAAGTTCTGATCCCCTATAATATGGAGCATACGGTATATTTTCCCACTCTGGACGCTTATAAATGCAGTTCCGGCATGGTAATAGCGGCGGAGGTGGGGACACCGGTAAAGGCTGCGGCGGACAGCCAGGTGACTCTGGTGGAAAATAACGAGGAAACAGGACTTACAGTGACCATGGATATGGGAGACGGGTATCAGGCTGTATACGGGCAGCTGAAAGACGTGACAGTGGAGCCGGGACAGCAGGTAGAGGCGTCCACTGTGATCGGATCAGTCAATGAACCTACCAAATACTATGTGGAAGAGGGCAGCAATCTGTATTTTGCCATGACAAAGGACGGACAGCCTGTTGATCCCTCCCTGTATCTGCCCCCGGCGGCAGAGTGATCACTCACAGGAAAGAGAATTCTGCGTATTATAAAAGAGAGAAAAGAATTCTATATGAAAATACGCAATCGGGAGATTTCACAGGCAGTATTTTCCTATGAGTGATGTACCGAAAGTCGATTGCTTTTTATAAAAACGGAGCTGCTGCCGCGGCTCCTGTACATACAGAGGCGGAAGATGAATTATACGTATATAGTAAGATGCAGAGACAACACTCTTTATACCGGCTGGACCACGGATCTGGACAAGCGCGTAAAGGCCCACAACCTGGGAAAGGGGGCAAAATACACCAGGAGCAGGGGCCCGGTGGTCCTGGTATATTATGAGAAATACAGGACAAAAGAGGAAGCGATGCGCAGGGAATGGGAGATCAAGAGACTTTCCAGAAAAGAAAAAGAAAAACTGATAGAGGAATTTTAAAAAAGCTGCCGCTTTTATACGTATCGGGGTATAAAAGCAGCAGCGTTTCTTTTTTCCGGCGGCTGATCAAAGCTTGATGTTTTTGAACAGTTCTCCCAGAGAGGTGGTAAGCTCCTCGGATTTGGGAAGCTTTATATTGCGCAGTTCCTCTTCTTCTCTGGCCGTCTTGTCCTCCTCCAGAGCCTTCATGGACAGGCTCAGCTTGCCGTCTTTGACAGCGATGACTTTGACCTTTACGGCATCGCCGACTTTCAGAACGACAGAGGGATCTTTGATCCTGGTGTGAGAGATCTGGGAAACATGCACCAGTCCGGAGAGGCCGTTTTCCAGTTTGATAAACGCGCCGTAGGGCTGCAGAGTTTCGACAGTTCCGTCCATAACGGTACCTACCGCTACAGCGGCGATCCTTGCCTTTTTCTCCTCCTCGGCTTTTTCGCGGAGCAGTTCTCTGGCGGAGAGGATCACGCGGCCCTTCTCCTGATCTACTTCTGTTACCCGCACCTGGATCTCTTTGCCCAGATACTCGTTGAGATCGTCCACATGGCCCAGAGCCAGGCGGGAAGCGGGGATAAAGCAGCGGATGCCTCCCTGGTTGGAGATCACGCCTTTGTTTACCACGCCGTCTACGGTAACGGTCAGGGCTGTTTTCTCATCCCGGTACTGTTTCATTTTTTCCCAAATCTCCTGATCCTCATCCTTAAAGGTATCAAAAGACTCGTCTACAGCCTTTGAGAAATCATCCATGCTCAAGTTTTCTTCTGACATACCATTTCACCTCGTTTAATAAATTTTGTGATATCACAGACTGAAAATCCCGGGGTTTTCCCGCCCGGAACCGGGCTGATCCCTTCGGGGCCCGCGTATCAATTTATACCAGTATACCATAGAAAACTATTTACCGAAAGAAAAATCAATGCTATGATGTTTACAATCCTGGAAGGGAATGCCTCCGGCAGGCCTGGAGCGAAAGAGAGGGATATCATATGAAGAGAGAAAACAAGGTCTATATCATCGGCCATAAGAACCCGGATACAGATTCGATCTGTTCGGCCATCGCCTACGCGGATATCAAAAACAGAACGGAAAAAGGTACGTTTCTGGCCAGGCGGGCGGGACAGATCAATGAGGAAACAGAATATGTGCTGAAGCGTTTCGGCGTCCGGACGCCGGGTTATCTTTCGGACGCGGGCACGCAGGTAAGAGAGATCGAGATCCATGAGGTAAAGGGAGTGCCGGGAAGCATTTCTGTGAAAAAAGCCTGGGAATCCATGAGAGAGCAGAATGTAGTGACTCTGCCTATCACCACAGAGGATGACAGCCTGGAGGGCCTGATCACAGTCAGTGATATCGCGAAATCCTATATGGACGCCTACGACAGCAGCGTTATGTCACAGGCTAAGACGCAGTACAGAAGCATTGCGGAGACCCTGGACGGTTCTGTGATCGTCGGAAACGAGCACGGATATTTCGTAAAAGGCCGGGTAGTCATCGGAGCCTTTCATCCGGATACGATGGAAAATTATATCCACCAGGACGATCTGGTCATTCTGGGCAACCGGGCGGAGGACCAGCTGTGCGCCATCGAGATGAACGCCAGCTGCCTGGTGGTGGGCCTGGGGGCCAAGGTATCCCGGACGATCCAGAAACTGGCGGAGGAGATGAGCTGCGTCATTATCAGCACGCCTCACGATACCTACACCATCGCCCGCCTGATCAACCAGTCCATCCCCATCAAGCATCTGATGACCAGAGAAAATATCATCAGCTTCCACAGCAGCGATATGGTGGATAATATCAAGGAAGTCATGAAAAAGAGCCGCCACAGGGACTATCCGATCCTGAATAAAAAGGGAAAATATATCGGAACTATCTCCCGCCGGAACCTGATCAGCAGCCGGAAAAAACAGCTGATCCTGGTGGACCACAACGAAAAATCCCAGGCGGTGGACAATATCGATGAGGCGGAGATCCTGGAGATCATCGACCACCACAGACTGGGGTCCCTGGAGACGGTGTCTCCCGTTATGTTCCGGAATCAGCCGGTGGGATGCACCGGAACCATCATGTACCAGATCTATCAGGAAAAGAATCTGGAGATTCCCCAGAGCATCGCGGGACTGCTCTGCGCCGCCATTATCTCCGACACGCTGATGTTCCGCTCCCCCACCTGCACCCCTATGGATCAGGCCGCCGCGGAAAATCTGGCCCGGATCGCCGGCATCGACATCCAGGAATTTGCCACGGAAATGTTCCATGCGGGCAGCAATCTCAGCGATAAGTCGGCGGAGGAGATTTTTTATCAGGATTTCAAGAAATTCATCATGGAGGATGTCACTTTCGGCGTTGGGCAGATCAATTCCATGGACGCCGAGGAACTGAAGGCGATCCGGAAGCATCTGCTGCCGCATCTGAAAAGCGAGTGCGGAAAGCACGGCATCCAGATGGTGTTCTTTATGCTTACCAATATCATTGACGAGTCCACGGAACTGCTGTATTACGGGGATCAGGCGGAGGAACTGATCCGGGAGGCATTTCCAGCGGAGCCTGAAGACGGAAGCTGCGTTCTGCCTGGCGTGGTTTCCAGAAAGAAACAGCTGATCCCCGCCTTTATGACGGCGCTCCAGCAGAGGTAGAGTTATGGCAAAACAGAAGTGGAAAGCCGGAAACATGCTGTACCCTCTGCCGGCGGTGCTGGTGACAGCGGCGGACCGCCAGGGAAAGGCCAATGTATTTACAGCGGCTTGGACCGGAACGGTCTGCACCAATCCTCCGATGGTGTCTGTCTCCGTGCGGCCCCAGAGGTATTCCCATCATATGATCCTGGAGACCGGGGAATTTGTCCTGAACCTTACTACGGAGAAGATGGTCCGGGCAGTGGACTACTGCGGTGTAAAGTCCGGAAGAGACACGGACAAATTCGCGGCCATGAAGCTGGAAACAGAACCGGCTTCAGAGGTGAAGGCTCCTATGATTAAAGATTCACCGGTGTGCATAGAATGCCGGGTGGAGCAAGTCCTGCATTTGGGGTCCCATGACCTGTTTCTTGCAAAAGTGCTGGCGGTCCACGCGGAGGAGTCCTACCTGGACAAAGGGGGGAGGCTCCGGCTGGGAGACGCGAAAATGCTGGTATATTCCCACGGGGAATATTATGGTCTGGGGAAAAGGCTGGGGACCTTCGGTTACAGCGTAAAGAGGCGCAAAAACGGAAAATGAAAGTTTTAAAAATGAATCTTGCATAATGTTTCTGTGCATGATATAATGCAACAGTGATTAAAGATACAAAATTTTAAGGCGATAAAAGGAGGAAACCAAAATGTCTTACGTAGATGAGGTCATCGAGCGGGTTGTCACCAAAAATCCCAGCGAGCCGGAATTCCATCAGGCTGTAAAAGAAGTGCTGGAGTCTCTTCGTCCGATGATTGAAAAGAATGAAGAGAAATACAGAAAACTGGCAATCCTGGAGCGCCTGGTAGAGCCGGACCGCCAGGTAAAATTCCGTGTTCCGTGGGTGGATGACAAGGGACAGGTACAGGTCAACACCGGATACCGGGTACAGTTCAACAGCGCTATCGGACCCTACAAAGGAGGACTGCGTTTCCATCCTTCCGTAAACCTTGGCATTATTAAATTCCTGGGCTTCGAGCAGATCTTTAAAAACTCTCTGACCGGCCTGCCCATCGGCGGCGGCAAGGGAGGCTCTGATTTCGATCCCAAGGGCAAATCCGACAGAGAGGTTATGGCATTCTGCCAGAGCTTCATGACAGAGCTGCAGAGACATATCGGACCCAATACGGATGTTCCCGCCGGCGACATCGGTGTAGGCGGAAGAGAGATCGGATATATGTTCGGACAGTACAAGAGAATCCGCGATGCCTATGAAGGCGTTCTGACCGGAAAGGGCCTGACCTTCGGCGGATCTCTGGCAAGAACCGAGGCTACCGGATACGGCCTTCTGTATCTGACCGAGGAACTGCTGAAACTGAACGGCATTGAGCTGGCAGGAAAGACCTGCTGTGTTTCCGGATCCGGAAACGTGGCGATCTACGCCATCGAAAAAGCGCATCAGCTGGGCGCCAAGGTTGTAACCTGCTCAGATTCCAACGGCTGGGTATACGATCCGGAAGGCATCGATGTAGCCGCTCTGAAGGAGATCAAAGAGGTTAACCGGGCAAGACTGACTGAGTACAAGAAATACCGTCCGAACTCCGAGTATCATGAGGGCAGAGGCGTATGGTCTGTGAAGTGCGACATCGCTCTTCCCTGCGCGACCCAGAACGAACTGCATCTGGATGACGCCAAGATGCTGGTGGAGAACGGCGTTACCGCTGTATGCGAGGGAGCAAACATGCCTACAACCCTGGAGGCAACCGCTTATCTGCAGGAGCACAAGGTAATCTTCGCTCCCGGAAAAGCAGCCAACGCAGGCGGCGTGGCAACCTCCGCTCTGGAGATGTGCCAGAACAGCGAGCGTCTGAGCTGGAGCTTCGAGGAGGTTGACAGCAAACTGAAACAGATCATGATCAACATCACCCACAATATGGCTGACGCGGCCAAAGAATTCGGCTGCGAGGGCAACTACGTAATGGGAGCCAACATCGCCGGCTTCAAGAAAGTCGTAGACGCCATGATCGCTCAGGGCGTATGCTGATCTGCAAAAGATAAGTACACAGAGTTTTTAATGCTTCAGGAAAACCGGCAGATGAACAGGTGCAAGTGTTCATCTGCCGGTTTATGCGGTATAGAAAAAATGAGGAATAAAAACGGAAAAAGCTGCATAATATTAATTGGTATGCCGGGTGTGGGAAAGAGTACCATCGGCGTGATCCTGGCCAAGGAGCTGGGAATGCAGTTTCTGGATTCTGATCTGCTGATCCAGAAACAGGAGAAAAAACTTCTGCGGGAGATCATCAGGGAAAAGGGCATAGAAGGCTTTTTGGAAGTGGAAAACCGGGTAAACGCTTCTATCCAGGCGGAAAACGCCGTGATCGCCACCGGAGGAAGCGCCGTATACGGACAGGAGGCCATGGAACACCTGAAAGAGCTGGGAACAGTTATCTATCTGAGGCTTCCCTATGCAAAACTAAAGAAGCGCCTCCACAATCTGAAAGGCCGCGGAGTGGTGCTGAAAAAAGGCCAGACACTCCGGGATCTTTACCGGGAGAGAAGCGTTCTGTACGAGAGATACGCGGACAAAATCATAGAGGAAGAAAACAGGAATATAGAGGGCACCCTGAAAGAAATCCTTAATTTTTGTTTACAAAACCATTGAGATGGGTTAATATATAGAAAGTCATTTGGGGTTATGTCCAAAAAGAATTTTGAGGTGGAACATGGAACAGTATGTTATAAAAGGAGGAAATCCTCTTGTCGGTGAGGTGGAGATCGGGGGAGCGAAGAACGCAGCACTGGCAATACTGACAGCTGCCATCATGACAGATGAATCTGTTCTGATAGAAAATATACCAGACGTTAGCGACATCAATGTACTGTTAGAGGCGATTTCCGTAATAGGAGCTGCGGTGGAAAGAATCGACCGCCATACGGTGCGGATCAGCGGCGCGACTATCGGTTCCGTCAGCGTGGACTACGAATTTATCAAAAAGATCAGAGCCTCCTACTATCTGCTGGGAGCGCTGCTGGGAAAATATAAAAAAGCGGAGGTGCCGCTACCGGGAGGGTGCAACATCGGCAGCCGGCCCATCGATCAGCATCTGAAGGGCTTCAGAGCCCTGGGAGCCCGGGTGAATATTGTCAATGGGGCTATCGTGGCTTCCGCCGACAACCTGCGGGGAGCTCACATTTTCCTGGATATGGTGTCTGTGGGCGCTACCATCAATATTATGATGGCTGCCTGTATGGCCAGGGGGAATACCATCATTGAAAACGCTGCCAGGGAGCCCCATGTGGTGGACGCCGCCAACTTTTTGAACAGCATGGGGGCAAATATCAAAGGCGCCGGCACGGACGTGATCCGGATCCGGGGCGTGGAATCCCTGCACAGCAGCAATTATTCCATTGTACCGGATATGATTGAGGCGGGCACTTATATGTTTGCCGCCGCTGCTACCAGAGGAGACGTGCTGGTGAAGGATGTGATCCCGAAGCATCTGGAGGCCATGACAGCGAAACTCCAGGAGATCGGCTGTGAAGTAGAGGAGTTTGACGACGCGGTGCGGGTTTCCGCCAAGGGAAGGCTTGGAAGAACCCATGTAAAAACCCTGCCCTATCCCGGATTTCCCACGGATATGCAGCCGCAGATCAGTGTGACTCTGGCTTTGGCAAAAGGCACCAGCATCGTTACGGAGAGTATTTTTGAGAACCGTTTTAAATATGTGGACGAGCTGGCCCGGATGGGAGCCAATATTAAAGTAGAAGGAAATACCGCTATTATAGACGGAACGGACAAGCTGACAGGAGCCAGGATTTCAGCGCCGGATCTGCGGGCCGGAGCCGCTCTGGTGATCGCCGGTCTGGCCGGAGAGGGCATCACGGTGGTGGATGACATTGTCTATATCCAGCGGGGTTATGAAGATTTTGACGCGAAACTGAGAGCTCTGGGAGCAGAGATCGAGAGAGTTTCCAGCGAAAAGGAAATCCAGAAATTTAAATTGAAAGTGGTGGGCTGAAGACAGGCCCGCTGCAGACTGTACCCAAAAGAGAGATACTGCCCGGAAGGGAGAGAGAGTATCTCTCTTTTTTTGTGTGACGGAGGACGGGGACAGCAGAGGCCTGAAACAGGGAAATTAAAAATTTCCGGCCGGAATCGTAAAAAATCCAACAAACTGATTAAAAAAATCAATTGACGCGAATTTTTCTGCGGTGTAAGGTTATGGTATATTATGCAATATCTGTAAGCTGATCCATAAGTTTCCGGATTTTCTATGGATATTGCATTAAAAAAGCCAAGAAAGGAAGGAGAGTATGAAAAAGCAGTTGAAAAAAGCGGCGGCAGGAACACTGGCGGCGGTTATGGCGCTGTCCCTGATTCCCTGGACGGAACCGGTTTCGACAGAAGCAGCCGATCTGCCGGAAGCCACCGCTCACTATGACATGTCCCATGAGGGTGATCAGCTTTTGGATGTGTCAGGAAACGGCAGAAATGCCAAACTGTATTCCACAGCGGACAGCGATTTTAAGTCCAGCGGGGATACAAACATTCTTCAGTTCACAAATAAGCAGTACGCGGAACTGCCGCAGGGGCTGGTGACAGGGGATGACAATGACTTTACGGTGGAGATCACTCTGTCCACAATGACCGGGGCGGCTCAGTGGGCCTGGTGCATCGGTCAGGGAATCGGCACCTGGGAAGGCAACGATGTGGGCAACTATGTATTTGTAAATCCCAAGGGAGCCTCGGGAGACCGGGGCGGCGAGATCCTTTCCGGCATCAAGGTGGGTTCTCCCCAGACAGACGAGGTAAGACTTCCCTCCCCCACGGAAGATCTGGGAACAGACTACGCTACCATTACGCTGGTAGGGGAGGACAACACTCTGACCCTTTACCTGGATGGAAAAGAAGTGTCAGAAGTAGAGCATTCTTACTTCATGTCGGATATTGTTCCGAAGGGAAACGTGCTGGGCTATATCGGAAAATCTCTCTGGGAGCCGGATTCTCTGCTGACTGCCAATGTGGGAGATATCAAGTTTTATGACGAGGCTCTGACCCAGGAGCAGGTCAAAGAGAGTATGCCCACAGAAGCAGAAAAAGAAGCTATGTATAACGCTGAAACCGGCACAGATACTCCGGGAGAAGACAGCGGATCCGAGCTGATCGCTTCTTATGATATGTCTCATGCAGGCAATGTGCTGACGGATGTGTCCGGCAACGGAAACGACGCGGTTCTGTACGGCGCCCAGGAGGAGGATTTCCTCTCCAGTGGAGAAAGCACAGTATGGCAGCTTCACGGAGAAAGCTACGCGGAACTTCCGGCTTCTATCGCAGAGGATCTGGAGGACAGCGAGGATTTCACGATCCAGGCTACTCTGACGACCCAGACTTCAGCGGCCCACTGGCTGTTTGCCGTTGGCGACGGTATGGGAACCTGGGACGCGAAAAATGTGGGAGATTACATCTTTGTGAATCCCAGCGCCAGCGAGAAAAACGGAAATTTCCTGGCCGCTATTAAGACGGGAACAGGAAGCAGCTGGAAAGAAACCAGATTTTCCGACGCGGCCACCGGCATGGGCGCTGTAAACGGCTACGGAACAGTGACCCTGACAGGTGAAGGCGGAAAATTGAGCCTGTATCTGGACGGAAGACTGGTAAGTTCCGCGGATCAGGATAAGACCATTCAGGACGTTCTGCCTGAGGGAGATGTCTTCGGCTATATCGGAAAATCTCTTTATACGCCGGACGCGCTTCTGACCGCGAATCTGTCCGGATTCAAGATCTATAAAGGCGCCCTGAACCAGGAAGAGATCAAAGAAAGCCTGCCCAGCGGGGAAGACAAGAGCCAGATGGTTCTGGCTGATATCCTGGAAGCGGTTAAAGGAGAAAACGCCAGCCTGGACGCTGTGACGGAAGACCTGAATCTTCCCGAAAAGATCGACAATGTGGCTGTCACCTGGGGAACCTGGGGTGAGACAGATGTCATTGCCAAGGACGGGACAGTCAGCGCTCCTTTAGATCAGCAGGCAGAGGTAACGATTCCTTTCAGCTACACGGTAGACGGAACTACATATGATCAGGAGATCAAAGTGACGGTTCTTCCGCTGGATGTGGACGCGGAACTGACAGAGGCTCTTGCTTCTATTGACATTCCGAATAAGGATGATATAAGAGGCAATATTACACTTCCGGAAGAAAGTGAAAACGGCATTCCTGTTGTATGGAGCACAGATCACGAAGAAATCGTCAATGTAAATAAGATCGAATCCACTGACGGATATGACGACACTCCGGCAGGAACAGTGACCAGACCTTCCAAGGATACGGCTGTGACTATGACCGCGTCCCTGACTTTGAATGGCAAGACAGTAACGAAAGATATTGTGCTGACTGTGAAAGCCGCTCCAAAAACCATCGAAGAATCAGATTATACAGATTACTTCTTTGCGTATTTCGCAGGCGAGGGCTATGCGGACGGCGAGCAGATTTATTTCGCTTCCAGCCAGGACGGCCTGGACTGGGATGACCTGAACAATAATAAGCCGGTTCTTACCTCCACACTGGGCGAGAAGGGCGTCAGAGATCCCTTTATTATCCGCTCTCCGGAGGGAGACAAGTTCTATCTGATCGCCACCGATCTGAAGATCAACGGCGGAAACGGATGGGGCGCGGCTCAGACGGCAGGAAGCCAGTCTCTGATGGTATGGGAGTCCACCGATCTGATCCACTGGTCAGATGAGAGAATGGTAGAGGTATCCGCGGATATCGGCGCGGGATGTACCTGGGCTCCGGAAGCTACCTACGATGAAAAAACCGGCGAGTATGTAGTATACTGGGCTTCCAAGGTAGAGGGAGACGGTTACGCGAAGCAGAGAGTCTACTACGCAAAGACAAGAGACTTCTACACCTTTACGGAACCGGAAGTTTTCATCGATTATGATGAATCCAGCATCGACACCACCATTATCAAAGGTGATGACGGCTACTACTATCGGTATACAAAGAATGAGGGCGGCAATACCAATGAACTGGGCGCGCTGACCAAGACCGTGTTTGTAGAGCGCTCGGAGAGCCTTCTGGGCAAGTGGGAGCACATTCCTTCCGATTCTCTGAACGCGAACCAGTGGGTGGAAGGACCTACGATCTTCAAACTGAACGAGGATGACGCGACAGACAGCCAGAAGTACTGCCTGCTGGTAGATAACTACGGCGGCGGAGGATACTATCCTCTGGTAACAGATGATCTCTCCGACGGCGTATTTGCCAAACCGGATACTTCCTATAAGATGCCGTCCCGTGCCCGCCACGGCACGCCGATCCGCATTACCTCAGAAGAATACGCCAATATCATGGCGGCCTACGCGGCGCCGGAAGAGGTCTACGCGGTTACCGGCAAGGGCGAGGCTCCGGAACTTCCGGATACCGTTGAAGTAAATACCGGAAACGGAATTGTTGAGAAAGCAGTGACATGGAACCTTGACGGCGTGTCCTTTGACGGAGATCTCTTCAGCACGGTGACTGTGACAGGAACCGTTGAGGGAAGCATCATGGGAGCCACCGCGAAGGTAAGGATCCTTCCGGAAAATCTGGAGTACATGATCGACTGCAATAATACCGGTTCAGCTACCTGGGCGGAGGCCAAAGAACTGTACAGTTCTCTTCTGAACCAGGAGGCAGCGGACCAGGAAAAGACCCAGGACAACACCTGGGGCTACACCAGCACAGTGGGAAGCGCTGACCCGGCGGATATCACGGGATACAGCCAGAATGACATCAACAATCCTTACGCCGGAGGCTGGTGGGCCAGAGGCGGAAAGAATATTACTTACCAGGTGACTCTGCCCGCGGGAGAGCATACGATCCTTCTGGGATGCACCGGATGGTGGAGCATGGGACGCCAGATGGATGTATTCTTCTCTGTGAACGGCGGAGAGGAAAGCAAACTCTGCGACTTTGACGCAGTGAACAGTCAGGAGAGATATGCCTCCGGAACCATCACGCTGGAGGAAGAGGCGGTTGTGACCCTGACTGTGAAGAAAGCCGACGGAAACGACCCGATCTTAAGCTGGATCGCTGTGAGCGGAACACCGAAAGCCCAGGAAATTGATCTGACAGCGCTTCAGGCGGCTGTTGACAGCGCGAAAGAGCTGAAAGCGGAAGATTATACAGCAGACAGCTTCGCGGCTGTGACAGCGGCTCTGGAAAAAGCAGAAGCTCAGCTGGCGGCTCCCTCTTCTCAGGAGGATGTAGATGCTGCTCTGGCAGCGCTGCAGGCTGCGGTAGCAGGTCTGGAAGAAAAACCGGCGGCAGAGGTGTCAAAGGATGAACTGCAGAAACTGTATGATCTGTACAAAGATGTGCAGCAGGGCAATTACACCGATGAAAGTTATGAAGCCTTCAAGGCGGCTCTGGCGGATGCGGCGGCAGTCCTGAAAGACGAAACCGCTTCTCAGGAGGATGTAAACGCGGCGGCAGAGGCTCTGGAGAACGCGGCAGGCGCGCTGACAGAAAAACCGGGCGAGCCTTCCGAACCGGAAGATCCCGAAGAACCCACCGGTACGCCTACGCCCGCGCCTACAGACGAGCCGAATCCTACAGAAAAGCCCAGTGTCACAGATAAGCCCAGCGTCACAGAGAAACCCAGCGTTACAGAGAAACCCTCTGTCACAGGGAAACCCTCTGTAAGTCCGACTGCAAAGCCGGGCCAGGGCACAACTTCGGCGGCTACAGGAGATACAACGAATTTCGTAGCGCCGGTGGTGGCGATCATTGTGGCGGCAGCGGTGCTGATCGCGGTGGTGATCGTGATAAAGAAGAGAAGAAATTCATAATGGATTTTTCTTAAATGGATTTTAAATGGCGGAAAGACCGGAGACTTGGCGGAGAGACAGAAAGAAAAGCTTTCGCTGCCAGGCCCTCCGGGGCTTTCCGTCATTTGAAATAAAATATATTAGGTAATTGCGAAACAAGCTTGTAATTATGGTTGAAAGAAGGGATGTTATCT
>ERZ1643246.1886-NODE-1886-length-21485-cov-5.739151_pt1 | contig 21485 bp, 15 predicted proteins | sample MGYA00579265_ERZ1643246 | MGnify/ENA primary metagenome ERZ1643246 (study PRJEB29033, sample SAMEA4952261) | chicken gut metagenome | biome: Broiler Chicken; feature: Gastrointestinal Tract; material: Caecum | place: Ireland | collected 2018 | study: Broiler...
ACTAGTTTATAAGTTTGCAGATTTATTTATAGTGCAATGGGAAGAAATGCTAAAATTATACCCAAAAGCTAAATTAGGAGGGGCAATATATTGATTTTGATATTATTAGGTACACAAGACAATAGTTTTCACAGATTACTTGATAAAGTGCAAGAGTTAATAGATAAAAAAGTAATAACAGAAAAAGTTATAGTTCAAGCGGGAAGAACAAAATTTGAATCGAAAGATATGGAGATATATAGTTTAATGCCAGAAGAAAAACTAAGAGAAATAATGGAAAAGGCAGATTTAGTTATAACTCATGGAGGAGTTGGCTCTATAGTAATGGCATTAAAAATGGGAAAGAAAGTAATTGCAGTACCACGTTTAAGTGCTTTTGGGGAACATATAAATGACCACCAAATACAAATAGTAGATTCTTTTGATAAACAAGATTTTTTAATAGGTGTAACAGAATTAGATGATTTAGAAGAAGCTTTAAACAAAGCCAAAACATTTAAACCAAAACATTTTAAAAGTGAAACAGACCACATGATAAAGATAATTGAAGATTTTATAGATAATAATTAATCGAGATTTAGAAATGCCAATCGGGATTTTGAGGACGTTTTTTTGCAAAAACGGGATTTGGGGGACGTTCCTAGAATCCCGATTTTTTTGTTTAAAAAATATAAAATTCTTAACATTCAATATATGCTGTATTTCGTTGACACATACACAGTTTTAATATAAAATGACATAAGAAAAAATAGGGAGAAATGAAGGTGTAATAATATGAAAAAATTATTATTTGCAGCATATAATTTAGATTTAGGCGGGATAGAGACATCTCTCGTAACTCTTACAAATTTTTTACTAGAAAAAGGTTATGAAATATCAATTGCACTAGAAAAAAAAGAAGGAGTTTTTTTAGACAAAATTTCTCCTAATATAAAAATAATAGAATATACACCAGCGAATGATAAAAACATTATAAAAAGAAAAATTAATAATTTAATAAAAAGATATAGGTTTATAAGAAAGTATAAAAATAAATTCGATTTCGCAGCAAGTTTTGCAACTTATTCACTACCTGCTAGTTTTATGGCAAGAACATGTTCAAAAAACAATGCAATATGGGGACATGCTGATTATTTAAGTTTATATAATAATGATAAAAACCAAATGAAAAAATTTTTTGACAAAAGAAAAATAAAAAAATTTAAGAAAATTATATTTGTATCAAAAGAAGGTAAAGAGAGTTTTATAGCGGTTTATCCAAAACTAAAAGATAGAGTTATAACATGCAATAATTTAGTCAATGATAAACGAATATTAAATCAGGCAGAAGAACCAGTAAAAGATTTAAAGAAGGAAAATGTAGTTACATTTTTGAATGTAGGAAGACATGATGAAAGACAGAAAAAATTAACAAGAATAATTTATTCAGCAGAGCAATTAAAAAAGGACAATAAAAAATTTAGAATAATTTTTATAGGAGATGGACCAGATACAAATCTTTATAAGGAAGAAGTAAAAAACAAAAAATTAGAACATGAAATAGTGTTTTTGGGAAGAAAGAAAAATCCATATCCTTATTATAAATTATGTGATTGTGTTGTATTGTCTTCTGATTATGAGGGATATCCAGTAGTATATTTAGAATCATTTATATTAGATAAACCAATAATAACAACAAATGTTTCTGATTCTGAGCAAATAGAAGGTCAAGGAATAGTAGTAGAAAAAGATGAAACAGAAATCTATAAAGCTATGAAAACCTTTATAGAAAATGGATATCAAATAACAAAACAATTTGATGCAAAAGAATATAATAATAATATATTTAATAAATTACAAGAAATAATAGGGTAAATAAAGAAGAGCGGGATTTTAGGACCGTCCCCAAATCCCTATTTCGCAAGAGGGAAAAAAGGACCGTCCCTAAATCCTGGTTTGGAGGAAAAATGAAGAAGATTAGCATTATAATTCCTGTATATAATACAGCAAAATATTTAAAAAGGTGTTTTGATTCAGTATTAGTGCAAAGTTATAAAGATTTTGAAATGGTAATTATAAATGATGGAAGTACAGATAATTCAGAACAAATAATAAATGAATATAAAAATAAGTATCCTGATTTAATAAGCTATTATAGTAAACCGAATACAGGTGTGGCATCAACAAGAAACTTTGGAATAGAAAAAGCAAAAGGCGAGTATATAATGTTTTTAGATTCTGATGACTACATAGACAAAGCACTATTAAAAACTTTAGAGCAATATATAAATAATGACATTGACTTAATTAAGTTTAAATTACAAAGAGTTGATGAAGAAGGAAAAACATTAGAAATAGTTCCTGGGGCAACTTTTGAAGAAACAACAGGTGAAGATGGATTTAATAAATTGTATAGTACAGATGTATTGCTAGATTCACCATGTGTGTATTTAATAAAAAAAGAAATCTTTACAAAGAATAATTTAAAATTTGCAGTTGGAACAGAACATGAAGATTTTGGATTAGTTCCATTTATAATTGTATTGGCAAAAACAATGGTATCTGTAAACTTTTATGGATACTTTTATATTCAAAGTGACAATAGTATTACAAGAAATGAAGACTATAAAAGGACGATAAAAAAAGCATATGATGCATTAAAGCATTATGATAATGCAATGGAACAAGTACAAAAATTACAACTAAACAAGCTAACAAAGCAAAATTTAAAGATATATTATACAAATGCCATAATTTTAAAAGCAAAAGAATTGCATGCTAAAGAACAAGAAAACTATATAAATGAAATAAAAAATAGGAAGATGGCTAAAAATATAAAAGTAAGAAATATAAAACAACTTATAAAAAGACTATTATTAAGTATAAATATAAAACTATATTTACAAATGAGATAATAATATGAATTGAGGAGATATAGATGAAAAAAGTTAGTATTATAGTACCATTCTATAATGTTGAAGAATATATAGAAAGATCAATTAAATCTTTGGTGGAGCAATCTTTAGAAGATATAGAAATAATTCTAGTAAATGATGGAAGTAAAGATGGTTCAGAAGAAATTGCCAAAGAATATAAAAGAAAATATCCAGATAAGATAGTATATTTAGAAAAAGAAAATGGCGGATTATCTGATGCAAGAAACTATGCTTTACCATATGCAACTGGGGAATACATTGCATTTTTAGATTCTGATGATTATGTAGAAGAAGAAATGTACGAAGAAATGTATGTAACAGCTACAATGGACAAAGCAGATATCGTAGAATGTGACTATTTATGGGAATATCCAGAAGAAACAATAGAAAGTAAAGGAAGAGCATATAAAGATAGAAAAGATATGTTATTAAATGCCAGAGTAGTAGCATGGAACAAATTAATAAAAAAAGAATTACTAGAAAAAACAAGAATAAAGTTTCCAGTAGGATTAAGATATGAAGATGTAGAGTTCTTTTATAAATTAGTGCCATATATAAATAGTATATCAATTGTAAAAAAGCCTTATATACATTATGTACAAAGAGAAAATTCAATATCTAATACACAAACTGCAAAAACAGCTGAAATAATTAAAGTATTAGATAATGTATTAGAATTTTATAAAGAAAAAAATATATATGAAAAGTACAAAAATGAATTAGAATACAATTATTCAAGATATTTATTGTGTAGTTCGATGCTTAGAATGATAATGATCGAAGAAAAAGAAGAAAGAAACAAGACAATTAATTATGCATGGAAAAAGCTAAATGCTACATTTCCTAAATGGAAGGAAAATCCATATTTAAAAGAAAAGGGCCTAAAAAATAAATATATGCTAAGTGTTAATGAAAAGACATTAAAAATATATGAAAAGTTAGGAAGAATAAAATTTATTAGAAAGAAAATTCAAAGGAAGTTTGCTTAAAGCAGAATTAAAGCAAGCTGAGGAGAAATAAAAGGAGCGATTATGGATAAATTACAAGCTGATGTAACAAAAAATAAGAAAATAGACACAAAAAATCTGACCGAAAATTTATTAGTAATTTTTGTAATATTATGCCCGGTATTTGATATTTTAAGTTTTGTTTTTAGGAATACATTTAATACAAATTTATCACCATCTACAATACTAAGACCTATAATTCCGTTAATAGCAATTATAGATTTATTTATAAAAAGTAAGCATAAAGTAAAGATGTTTATTATAGCAGTAATTTATGGAATTTATGCTTTAGCACATTTATTATTATTTAATACTGTGAATACAGGATTTAGCTATAGCAATGTAGTACATGAAATGCAATATATAATGAATTATACTTTTATGATAATAATTTTATTTGTATATGCTTATGTATTTAAGGATAAAGAAAAAGGTAAATTGCAAAGGGCTATAATTTCGTCAGTATCAATATATATTGCATCAATATTATTAGCAATTATTACAAATACTTCATCAACTACATATATAGAAGGAACAGGAATAAAAGGGTGGTTTGAGTCTGGCAATAGTATTAGTGCAGTTTTAACTTTATCAATATTTGTATTATTAAGTAATAAAGATAGAAATTATAGAAAAATAATTATAGGCGAAATAATTATAATGGGAATATTCCTATGTATGTTAATAGGAACAAGAGTAGGCTTATTTGGATTTATTGTTGCATTACTAGCATTTATATTTGCAGAGATTGTGCGGAAAGTTAATAAAAAAGACAAAGATTAATAAAAAAGTAATTTTAGGTGGAATTGGAGCAATAGTTGTAGTAGTTGTTGTTGTTGCTCTTGTTGGCTCAAATACTTTAGAAAGAAGAAAACACTTACAAGAAATAGAATCAGATATAGTTGATGAATCAACAAATCAAGAAGCACATATAACAGGAAGCTTGATGGAGATAAAAGAAAAAATAGATAATGGTGAAATAGAAGATACTTACATGAGCGAGGCTCAAAAGAAGTCTGTACTAGAATTATATGATATAGCAAATAAGTGGGAAATAAGCAATAATGATCAACGAATGCAACAATTAATATACAATGCACTTCTTGTAAAAAATCAAGCTAATCCATTGTTAATAATATTTGGAAATGGATATATGAATCAATATAGAGAATTAGTATTAGAAATGGATATACCAGCTTTCTTATTCAATTTTGGAATACTAGGATTTATACTATATTTTGGACCATTTTTAGCGATTTTTGTATATGGAATATATTTCGGAATAAGAAAAATAAAAAGTATTGATTCAGAATACATAATGTATGTGCTAGGAATAGGTTTAGCTTTTGCAATATCTGTATTTTCTGGATATGTATTCTTTAACATGTCAGTATCTACAGTTATAGCAGTTATATGTGCATTATTAATAAATAAGATATTCGAAATAAAAAACGTAGAATATACACATGAACAAGTTGTTATAAAAAATGAAAAGAAGAAAAAGATAAAAAGACGTAAACTATAAAATAAGGAGCCAAACAATGAAAAAGATTTTATTTGGTATTACTAGCCTTACTCTAGGTGGAGCAGAGAAGGTTTTAGTAGATTTAGCAAATGAATTAAGCAAAAAATATGATGTTACAATACTTACAATATATGCCAAAGGCGAATTCGAGAAGAAATTAAATTCAAAAGTAAAATTAAAAAGCATATATGACTTTCAGTTTGATGATATGCCAAACTTTAAGAAAAAGATTACAGCTTTAAAATTATTACTATTTAAAAAGCATTTTTACAAGAAATATATCAAAGGTGATTATGACATAGAAATAGCCTTCCTAGAAGGACCAATTACAAGGCTTTTGGGAGTGAAAAACAAAAATACACGAAAGATTGCATGGGTACATAATGATATTACACAAGTATTTGGAAAGGATATTAAGGCAAAACTTAAAGTGGCTATAGACAAAAAGACATATGGAAAATATCAAACTTTAGTATTTGTAAGTAAAGACAATCGTGATAAATTTACAGAAATTTATAAAGATGTAAGAGATGAATATTTGCAACCAGTACATAAAAGAGTTATATATAATTACATAAATCCACAAAATGTAATAGAAGGCGCCGAAGAAAAGATTTCGGATAATATTAACACAGGTACAGTTAGCTTCTTAACGGTTGCAAGACTTACTACACAAAAAGCAATAGATAGAATTATTAGAGTACATAAAAAACTTATAGATAATAATTTTATGCACGAATTTTATGTAATAGGAGATGGACCAGAAAGAGAAAAGTTAGAAAAATTAATACAAGAGCTAAACGTTCAAAATACATTTCATCTTTTAGGCAAAAAGGAAAATCCATACCCATATATGAAACAAGCACAATTTTTCTGCTTGCTTTCTGAGTTTGAAGGATATGGAATGGTAATAGAAGAGGCTAAAATATTAAATAAGCCAATAATAATAACAGATACAGCAGCAAGAGAAGCAGTTCAAAATTACGAAAATTCTATAATTGTTAACAATAATGAAGATGCTATATATGCTGAAATTAAAGAAGTGCTACAAAAGAAAATAGGAAGTTTTTCTAATAAACAAGAAAAATATGACAATAGTAAGATAATTACAAAATTAGAAAAGCTTTTAGAAGAAGAGGTAAAAACACTAGAAATATAGGATGAGCGATTAGGTTATATTGCTGTTCATCACGATAAAAATTATATAGAATATGTGAGGCATAATTATGAAATTATCAATTTTAACAGCGACTTTTAATAGAGGAGATTTATTACAGAGATTATATGAAAGTATAATAAAAAATTTAAAAACTAATATAGACGTAGAATGGCTAATAATGGATGATGGATCAAATGATGATACAGAAAAAATTATTAGTAATATGAGAGATGAAAATAAGATTTATATAAGATATTTAAAACAAGTAAATCAAGGTAAAATGGCAGCAATCAATCATTTGATGGACTATGTAAGAGGAGACTTAATAATTGAATGTGATTCTGATGACTATTTTACAGAAAATGCATTTCTATATCTTAAAGATGCATATGAAGAATCTAAGTATGAAAAAGACTTATATGGGTTATGTTTTCTAAAGTATGATCAAAACGGAAATAATATAGGACAAGAATTTAAAGAACAAAAAACAACGATGTTTGATTTGTATTTTAAAGAATTGGAAGATGGCGAGAAGGCAATAGCATTCTTTAAAGACAGAAGAAAAAATTATAGTTATGAATTAGAAGGCGAAGAGAAATTTGTTACAGAAGCTAGAATGTATCATAAAATGGATTTATATTATAAGATAAAATGTTATAATGAACCAATTATGATATGTGAATACCAAAAAGATGGTTATTCAAAAAATATAGATAAAGTATTTAAGAAAAATCCTAAGGGATATCTTAAATATTTTGAAGAAATCTTAACAATGCAAGATATGGTAGGAGTACCTTTTAAGAAACGATTATATGTTATTAAGCATTATATTTTATTTTGCGTACTTAATAAGGTAAAGCCAAACTTGGCTGGCATGAAGGGCTTTGTTAATAAAGCACTAACTGTTTTACTTTATGTGCCAGGTTTTATTATGACAAAGAAGAGATTTAGGTAATATAAACTTGAAAAGCTATATATGTAATGATATAATTACCAAAGTCTAAAACAAAAGTGAAAGGATGTAAAAAAATGATACCTAATAAAAAATTAAGTATAATAGTACCAAATTACAAAAACGAAAAATATTTAGAAAGAACATTGAAAAGTTTAATAGAACAAACTTATAAAAATATAGAAATAGTAGTAGTATGCGATAAACCAGAAGAAGATTGCGATAAATTAGTAAAATCATATATAGAAAAAGATAATAGGATTGTTTATATAAAAAATGATGAAAGAAAAGGAAAATTTAAAGCAAGAATTCAAGGAGCACAAAAAGCAACAGGTGATTATATTGCATTTTTAGACGCAGACAATTATGCTTCTATAGATTTCTACAGAAATGCTATAAATAATGCACAAACTAATAATTCAGAAATTGTAATTGGAGATATTGTATATGAACAAGAAAACGGTGATAAATACATATATAACCTAATGCAATTACCATTAAAAACTATAGAGGGTAAAGAATGTTTTATAAAATTCTTTGAGCAAAACGGATTAAATCCATTTTGGAATAAAATTTGGAATAAAATATATGCTAAAGAAATTTTTGATAAAGCATTAAATGCATTGCAAAAATTTGAAAATGATGTAAATTATACAGCCGAATTTGTTCTATCTACAATGTTATTCTATTATGCAAGAAAAGTTACAAAAATAGATAATGATAACATATTTTATATAGAACATAAAAAAGAAAGAGATAAAGATGATATATTACAAGACGCAGATGAAGTAATAAAAGTATTTAAGATTTTGGAAGATTTCTTTAAAAAAGAAAATATATCAAATGAAATAGCATCATATACAGAAGAATGGAAACATTTCATGTATCAAAAATTAAAAGATGATGCAGAAAAAGCAAACATAAAGAAACAAGTAGAAAGTAAATTAGAAAACTTTGGCACAAATCATAAAGAAATATTAGACAAAAATTATTTTAAATGTGTTAAATCAGTATGGAACGATAATTTAGAGAAAATAAAAAGAAACTTAGCAAAAGAAGAAATAAAATATGTTAGTTTCGATATATTTGATACATTAGTAGTAAGACCTTTCTTAAACCCAACAGATTTATTTTCTGTTGTAGACAAAGAATTTAGAAAGTTTACAAATAACAGTACAGGTATGGATTTTACTAAGATAAGAATATTTAGCGAGATTCAAGCAAGAGTAAAAAAAGAAAAAGAAGACAAGAAATGTCAGGATATTACATTAGATGAAATATATGAAACAATTGAGTCAGAATATCATATAGAAAAAGATATTTTAGACAAGACTAAACAAAAAGAAATAGAATATGAAATAAGATTCTGTACAAAAAGATATACTGGTTTCGAATTATATGAAATGGCATTAGCTTTAGGAAAAAAAGTAATATGCGTATCAGATATGTATTTACCTAAAGATGTTATAGAGAAAATATTAGAGAAAAATGGATACACAGAGCTATCAAATGTATATGTTTCATCAGAATTAAAGATAACAAAAGCTCATAAAGATTTGTTTAAATATGTTTTAGAAAAAGAAGGCATAGAAGCTAAAGAAATGGCACATATCGGAGACAACTATGTATCTGATTATGAAAATCCTAAGAAATTAGGAATAAAAGCACAACATTTACCAAAAGCTTCAGATGTATTTCAAGATAAAAATGTTACACATAATCTTTCTGCAATGCTTACAAAAAGTTTACCAATGTGGAGAGATAATAAAAATTCATTAAACTTTTTAGGAATACGTTGTATGATGGGAATAGTTGCAAATAGATATTTTGACAATCCATACAAAACATTTAATTATACAGCTGACTTTAATGCAGATCCATATTTAATTGGGTATTATACATTAGGAATGTATATGCTTGGTTTAACTAAATGGATGTTAGATGATATGCAAGGAAAAGACTATAAAAAGATTGTTTTTATGGCAAGAGATGGTTATTTACCAATAAGATGTTACGACATTATGAAAAAACTATATAAAAATGTACCAGAGTCAGATTATTTATATATATCTAGAAAGGCACTTGTTCCAATTACAATTCAAACAAAACTTGACTTATATAAATTATCAGAAGTAATAAATGTTACAAACCATAGTCCTAATGACATATTAAAATATATAAAAGATTGTATAACAATAAAAGACAAAAAAGCATTTGAAGAAATTTGCAAGCAAAACAAAATAAAAATGGATGAGGACTTTAAGATAATAGAGAATTTTGATAAATTTATAAGTTTAGTAATAGATAATTTATATGATGAAGAAAAACAAAAAAGAAATTTAGCAAAATATAAAGAATATTTTAATAACATATATCAAGAGCATTCTGCAACATTTGATATAGGATATAGTGCAAGACCAGAAATGTTTTTATCTAATTTATTAAAGAAACCAATAGATACATATTTCTGCAACATAAACCATTCAGAAGCATTAAGACATGCTCAAATTGGAGGATTTAAATTAAAAACATTTTTTGATGCAAAACCAACAACTACAGGACATGCTTATGAAATGATGTTATCAGCATTAGCACCATCTTGTATAGGATATGATGTAGAAGGTGAAGAAGTTAAACCAATATTCGAAAAATACGAGAATACATATACTGTAGAATTTGCTATGAAAACAATGCAAGAAGCTGCAGAAGATTTTGTAAGAGATGTTGTAGATATTTTTGGTGAAGATATAGATGTAATATATTATCAAAATTATTATATTTCATTGCCATTTATGGCATATTTAAATTCATCTAAAGAAATAGATAAAATGCCATTTTCATCAGTTATTTTTGAAGATAACGTAGGAATTGGGGAACCATTAAAAATGGTAACAAACTGGACACAAGATTTAAGTACAAGAAATCAAGCAACTATGGATAATTTGTTTGGAATAGATAACGATATAACAGAATTTTTAGGTGATAATGAGTTAATATATAATTCAACAGTAGATTTAAAAGATAGAAACAAATTTGTAAGACTAATTTATTATACAATGTTTGATAGAAAGACATTATCAAGAAGAATAGGAGATATTTGTTATAAAAATAAAGTATTATGGGCTATTTATTCAAAACTAAAATATAAAAAATAAACTGGAGGTTAAAGGTAAGTGGAAAATAATTATAGTATAGAAGTACAAGACGTTTATAAAACCTTTAATGTATATTTAGATAAAGCAAATAGTTTAAAAGAAAAAATGCTTTTTTGGAAAAGAAATAGAAAAGAAGTAAGAGAAGTTTTAAAAGGAATTAATTTAAATATTAACAAAGGTGAAGCTGTAGCTTTAATAGGGGTAAATGGAAGTGGAAAATCTACTTTATTAAAATTAATGACTAAAATTATTTATCCTAATAAGGGAAAAATAACCACACATGGAAAACTAACATCATTATTGGAATTAGGTGCTGGATTTCATCAAGATTTTTCAGGAAGGGAAAATATCTATTTTAATGCCTCAATATTTGGGCTAACAAAAAAAGAAATAGATGCAAGATTAGACCAAATTATAGAGTTTTCAGAATTAGGACAATATATAGATAATCCAGTAAGAACATATTCATCAGGAATGTTTATGAGATTAGCATTTGCCGTAGCAATTAATGTTGATGCAGAAATATTACTTGTAGATGAGATTCTATCTGTTGGTGATCAGCATTTTCAAGAAAAATGCTTAAACAAAATGAAAGAATTAAAAAACGAGGGAAAGACAATGGTTTTTGTTACACATAATTTAGAATCAGCAAGAGAATTATGTGACAGAACAGTTTGGCTACATCAAGGAGTAATAAAGATGGATGGAGATACAAATCAAGTAATAGATGAATATTTAAAAGAAACAAGATAGAAAGGAAAGAATGATGAAAGTTTTTAAAAACTTATATGAATATAGAGAATTATTAAAATCTAGTATAAAAAAAGATGTTGGAGGAAAATATAAGAATTCAGTATTAGGAGTTTTATGGTCTTTTCTTTATCCATTACTTCAAATAGCTGTATATGCAATAGTTTTTCCACTTATAATGAGAAGTAATATGGAAAATTATACTGTATTTGTATGTTGTGGTTTGATACCTTGGAATTTCTTTTCTACAGCAATTTCTAGATCATCATTTACAATGATAGAAAACGGAAATATACTAAAAAAAGTATATTTCCCTAGAGAAATTTTGCCAATATCAGTAGTAACAAGCGAAGCAGTAAATTTTGTAATATCAACCATTATTATATTAGCATTTGTTCTAGGAACTGGAATGGGACTAACATGGTATGTTATATTTTACCCAGTTATATTATTGATACAATATATTTTATTAATAGGAATATCATTATTTGTATCAAGCATTACAGTATATTTTAGAGATTTACAACATTTTATTGGAATTGCGTTGCAGTTATTATTCTATGCAACACCAATAGTTTATGCAACAAACATAATACCAGTAAGCTATCAATGGATACTAAGATTAAATCCGATGACTTTTATTATAGATGGATATAGGTCAATTTTTTACTATCAACAACAACCAGATTTTATTTCTTTAGGAATAACTTTATTGGTAAGTTTAATCTTATGTGTAGTAGGATATTTACTATTTAGTAAATTACAAAAAAGATTTGCAGAAGAATTGTAAAAAAGGAGAGGTGGCTTTAATGAAGGAAGAATACGATTTCTCATTAGAACCAGGAAAAATGAAAACAAAAAGCAGAGATTACAAAGACAAAGAGTCTGTAATCTCTGTTGTCATACCATTTTATAATGACAAAAATTATATTGAACAGTCTGTAAATTCAGTTTTGAATCAAACATTTCCTTATTATGAAATATTAATTATAGATGATGGGTCTAAAGATGAAGAATCTTTAAAAAAACTAGATGAAGTTGCAAAACAAGATACGAGAATAAAAGTATTTCATAAAGAAAATGAAGGCTTAGCTGTAACAAGAGACTATGGTGCTTCAAAATCAGCAGAATCTGCTAAATACTTGATGTTTTTAGATTCAGATGATTTATTAGAACCAACATTTATGGAATGTGCTTATTGGACATTAGAAACAAATAAAGATGCTGCATGGGCATATTCAGATTCAATAGGGTTTGATGCAGATAGTTATACTTGGAATAAATGGTTTGATTCTGAAAAAATGAAAAAAGAAAATGAATTAGTATCTGCTGCAATGGTAAGAAAATCAGACTTTAATGCTGTTGGTGGATATGGCTTAAGAGAAAAAGCAGTAAATGAAGATTGGAACTTTTGGCTTAAGCTAATGGCAATAGGTAAATACCCTGTACATATGAGTTACTATGGACAATGGTATAGAAGAAAATTAAGTGGAGAATTAAAAAAATCTAAAGATAATAAAGCTAGAGCTTTGCAGATAATAAATGAAACAGCAAGTAAACTTACTAACAATGTAACTGCTATACAATATCCTAAACAAGACTATAATTATGATTTACTTTTAGATAAGGTTGAAACTATTGTACAACCAGAATTAAGGGAAGAAAATAGAAAAATAAATTTATTGTTTATGGTACCTTGGCTTATAACAGGGGGAGCAGATAGATTTAATCTAAACTTAGTTAAGGGATTAAATAAAGAAAAATATAGTATAACAATATTAACAACTGAACCAAACAAAAATACGTTAAGACAGGAATTTGAGAAATATGCAATAGTATATGATTTAACATCATTTTTAAATCAAAAATTTTGGTTAGCATTTGTTAATTATATTATAAAAAAAGAAAATATAAATGTTATATTAAATTCAAATAGCAAATTTGGATATAGTATTTTGCCTTATTTAAAAGCAAATAATACAAACATACCAATAATAGATTATGTACATATGGAAGAATGGTATAACAGAAATGGTGGATATTCAAGATATTCTACCATGTTGGAATCTGTAATAGATAGAACTTTGGTATGTAATGAAAATAGTAAGAATATTTTATGTGACTATTTTGGTCGAAATAAAAATGAAATACAAACAGTTTATATTGGGGTTGACGAAGAAGAGTTTAATCCAGAGAAATATAATAAAGAAGAAATCTTGAAAAAATATAATATCGAGAAAGATAAGAAATTTATTTTTAGTTATATTTGTAGAATATCAGAACAAAAAAGACCAATGCTATTATTAGAGATTGTTAAAAAATTAAAAGAAAAAAGAAATGATTTTAAAGTTTTAGTTGTTGGTGATGGAAATTTATTATCTAAAATGAAAGCTAAAGCTAGTAATTTAGGATTAGTTGAAAATATAATGTTCTTAGGAAACATTGAAAATACAGAGGAAATTTATAAAATAAGCGATTTAACAATTAATTGTTCAATCAAAGAAGGATTAGCATTAACATCATATGAATCATTAAGTATGGGAGTGCCAGTAATTTCTAGTGATGTAGGTGGCCAAAAAGAATTAATAAATGAAGATGTTGGAGTTATAGTTCCTTGTATGCAAAATGAAAAAGATATATATAGCGAAGCTTATAAAGCCGAAGAAATTTTAGCATATATACAAGCGATTGAAAAAGTATTAAGTAATTTAGAAAAATACAAGAGCAATTGTAGAAAAAGAATCTTAGATAAATTTACGATTAAGAATATGATAAAAGAAATGTCTAAAATTTTAGAAGAAACACAAACAAATCCAAACGAAGATAAAATAAAAAATGGTAAAGATTTATTAAACAATTTAAATATCACAAAAGAATTAATTACATTAAATATGATAAATGATAAGATTGAGTATAATTGGGAATGTACAGAATATGAGAAGAAAGTATATGGACGAGCTTATTCTGTAACAGGACTTAATTATAAACACGAATTACTTAAAGAAAAATTATGGAAAATACCATTGTGGAGAGGATTTGTAAAAGTAGTACATAAGGTGAAAGGAAATTGAGAAGGATGGAAAAGATAAAAGGATTGCTAAAAAAAGTATTAACTAGAGAAGTAATAATGTATATAATTTTTGGAGTATTAACAACATTAGTAAATTTAATTGTTTCTTTTGTTTTAGAAGGACCATTTAAAGTAGATGGTGCGTGGGCAAGTGCAATAGGAATTATAATGTCTATATTATTTGCATATTTTACAAATAGAAAATGGGTATTTGAAACTAAAGCAAAAGGATTTATAGAAAATTTTAGAGAATTCATTAAATTTATTTTAGGAAGAGCAGTTACGATGATAATTGAGCAAGGTGGAGTAGTTATATTCTATAGTATTATGGGATTAGCTTTTATACCTGTAAAATTATCTTTAACAATTATTGTTATAATATTAAACTTTTTCTTTAGTAAATTCTTTGCTTTTAAAAAAGAAGAAGACATATCACCTGAAGATAAAAAAATAAAAAGAATTAAAATAATATTAGGTATATTAGCTTTTATTATTCCATTTGTTGTATTTCTAGTAATTGTATATATACTTGTATATCATAATGGACCAGGGACAGTTTTAAATAATGATATGGGTAATCAATATGCAAGCTTTTTTGAATTTCTTAAAAGAACACTAGAGCAAGGTAATATAAGTTCATTATTCCATACTTTTGAAAAAAATGATGGCTCTTTCATTGGATTATTTGGTTATTACTTAGCTAGTCCATTAAATATATTATTTGTTATTTTTAATAATTTAGATGTTATAGATGTAATTCCTATAGTTATGGCTACAAAAATGGGATTAGCAGGGTTAACAGCATATATATTTTTACAAAGTAAATCAAAAAATAATAATTATTTAAAAAATACTTTTTTTGCATTAATTCTTTCAATCTGTTATGCATTATGTGCTTATAATGTAGTTTATAGTAATAACATAATGTGGTTGGATGCAGTATATTTGTTACCAATAATGTTCTTAGGAATTGATAGGTTAATAGAAAAGAATAAAAATATTTTATATATTATTTCATTAGCATTAGCTCTTATCATAAATTATTATACAGGATTTATGATGTGCATTGCTTCTGCTATTTATTATGTATGGGCACAATTATATAGAATGCCTAAAATTAATTTAGAAAATCTCAAAAAAATATGGAAGAATATACTATTTTATGCAATATCATCAATTCTTGCTTGCGGAGTTGCGTGTATAATGGTTATTCCAGTTTTAAAAGATTTACAAGAAGGAAAAGGTACAGCTTTTCATTTATCAAATATCAATTTAAAACAAAATTGTAATATATTTGAAGTATATTCTAAGATATTTTTTGGCGAAGGTAATGATAATTTGGATTTAACAAATGATGGACTTCCAAGAATATATGTTGGTACAATTACTTTATATTTTGTTTTTCAGTATTTTTTGAGTAAAAAAAACAATTTAAAAAATAAAGTATTAAATGGAATAGTTATATTAGGATTTTTTGCTTGTTTTATGACACAAGGCTTAAATTTAATTTGGCATGGATTAAGTATTCCTAACTGGTTCCCTTATAGATATTCCTTTGTATTTGGAGCTTTTATGGTACTATTTGCTTATTTACAGACAAGTTCAATGTCAAAAGAAGATTTCAAAGATCGTAAGCTTGTAATATTACCAACTATAATAATTTCTCTTAGTGTATTAATATTAAATTATATGAATTTAATAAATTTAACGTGTATGTATATTACAATAGTTATTTCAATATTAATTAGTTTTATAATATATAAAACTAAACAAAATAAAATGTTGTATTTATTAACTTTATTAACGATATTAGAAGTATTCTTAAATACATTTAAGATAATTAAAGTATATTCTTATGGTCTTTATGGAAATGTTTCACAATATAGGGATAGGTCAATATGGATTCCAATAAAAAATAACACTCAAATTGCTGTTAATAAATATAAAGCTAAACAAAATGAATTTTATCGTATAGAAAAAACAATGCAAGTAGCTGATAATGATCCATTATTACAAGACTATATAGGATTTAATCATTATAGTTCAAATGCTAAAATGGCTATGGGAGGAGTTTCAGATGCAAATAATGTAAAAAAAGGACTATATGAAAAATTAGGTTATACAAATATAGAAATGAAGTATAATCAAGGAAACACTAAGTTTATCGATAGCTTCTTTAATATTAAATATATTTTATCAGACAAAAATATTCCTAATTCTAGATATAACTTAATAGAAAATTTAAATGGAAATTTTGTATATGAAAATGAAACTGTTTTTCCTTTTGCCTATTTTGTAAATAAAAACATAGAGAATATAGTATTTAATAATACAAATGCTTTTGAAAATCAAAATAAGCTTTATCAAATTTTGGCAAATAGTAGTGAAAATATCTTAACACAAGTAAATGGTGTTGAAAGCAAATTAGAAAATTTAACCGAAATAACTAATGATGGACATACGATTTTAAAGAAGACAAATAATAATGAACCATCAAAGATAATATATAAATTTAAAATGGACAAAGAAGCTCCAATATATCTTTATAAAGAAGATATAGGGCAAACAACATATTCAAATATAAACATAAAGGTAAATGGGGAGAATTTAGGAGATTGGTTACAAACCTATAGAAGTGGAATTCAACCATTAGGCAAATTTGAAAAAGATGTTGATGTTGTTATAGAATTAGAATTAAAAGAAGAACAAATTGATTATAAAAACTTATTAATATATGAAGAAGATGAAGAAAAACTACAAAATTTGTATAATAAAATAAAAAATAACGAAATGCAATTAACACATTTTGATGATAATTATATAACGGGAACAATAAATGTTGAAGAGAACAATCAATTATTATATTTTAGTGTGCCATATGATGAAGGATGGACAATTAAAGTTGATAGTAATGTGATCGAACCAGTAGAAGTAGCAGAAGCAATGATGGCAATTCCAATAGATAAAGGTGAACACAAAATTGAGATGAAATATACTAGTAAAGGATTAAAAGAGGGGATGATTATTAGTTGTGCTTCAATATTTTTAATAGTACTAATGGACTTAATTCTAATAATTAGAAATAAAAAAATTCAATAGTAGTAATAGATGAACGTTTTTTATGGAGGAGTAAATGAAAGAATATATAAAAAAATATTATAAATATTATTTAATTATTATTCTGATAGCAATAATAGTAACATCTGGATTATTAGTTAATGGACTACCAAAAGCGCATGATTTAAATGCGCATATGGCTAGAGCTGTTGGAACTGCAACAGCTCTAAAGGAAGGACAAATACCACCATTAGTGGTATCAAACTATGCTAATGGACTAGGGTATGCGTGGAATATGTTTTATCCACCATTAGCTCCATATATTATGACTGTACTTAGATTATTTGTATTTTCATATGTAAATGCTTTAAAATTGTTAATTATCATTTTTATGTGCATAGCAGGAATAGGAATGTTTAAGTTAATAGAAGAATTGACAGCTAATAAACATGTATCTTTATTAGGGGCTATCATATATATGTGCTCTCCATACATAATAACTGATATTTATATTAGGATGGCAGTTGGAGAAATATTATCTTATGCTTGTTATCCAATATTATTTCTTGGATTGCATAATTTAATCAATGGAAATGGCAAAAAATATACATTAATAACGGTTGGAACTGTAGGAATCTTATTATCTCATAATATTAGTTCTTTATTTGCATTTGGAATGGCAGTAATTTATATTTTATTTAATATTAATAAATTAAAGAGTAAAGAAATATGGAAGAAAATAGGAATCAATGTTGCTTTTATAATATTAATAGTAGGATTCTTCTATTTTCCTCTATTGCAAGCTGAAAAATCAACTGAATATGAGGCTTTTACTTATGGAAGAATGGCAACTATAGAATTTTTTAAAGAACACACTGTATATTTGTCTCAAATACTATTTGGAAAGATGCAAGCAGGTTCAAGCTATCCACTTAGCGATCCAAATAATGTAGATTCAGAAATGTGTATGCAAATTGGATTGTTTATTATTATACCAGTATTATTTACTCCATTTGTATATAAGAAAATAAGTAAGAAAAATAGAAAAAATTATTTGTTGACACTAATTATTGGTATTTTAGCGATTTTTGCAGCTACTCCATTATTTCCATATGACATAATTCCAAAGCAAATAGCGATAATTCAGTATCCTTGGAGATTTTTGGTAATTGCGACATTTACATTAACTATTATAGCTACCATTAATATATATAAAATATTTGAAAAAATAACTTTAAAAGAAATATTAGTATTTACAACAATAATATTAACATATATTTCACCTTTAATATTTGCTAGTGGGTTTGAAACAGATACGAAAGACTCAAAATATACAGGTGAGGATAAGATACAATTACCTATTTATTATTCGATAGGTACAATAGGTTTGGAGTATTTACCTAATAAAGCATATGAAAATGTAGAATACTTACAGAGTAGAGATCAAAATGTATTAGTTATTTCAGGACAAATACAAATTGTAGAACAGAATAAAAATGGCTCTAAAATGAATATAACATTTAAAAATACAAATGAAAAAGCAAGTATAGAACTTCCATATATTTATTATCCTGGTTATGAGATAAAAATAAATGATAAAAAAGTTGATTATTATGAATCAGAAAAAGGTCTTATAGAAATGGATATACCAGAAAATACAGAAGGAAATATAAATATACGATATACAGGAACAAAATTAGCTAGAATAACATGGATAATTTCTTTAATTAGTTTAATAATATTTATTATATATAATATAAGATTAATTCTTAGAAATAAAAATGGTACAAAATTTTTAAGTGATAAATTAAGCAAAAAAGAGCATTTAAAATGACAATATTAATAAATAGGAAATGATAAACAAATTTGACTAAAAAATTTATTATTTTTAATTTTGACAAAAATAGAATAATAAAATAAAATAATAACGAAAAGTATTTTAGGAGGACTAAAAGTGAAAAAAATTACAATAATTATTCCAGCATACAATGAAGAAGAGTCTTTACCATATTTATATGAAAGATTAGAAAAATTAATGGAAAGTATTAAAAATTACGAATTTGAGATTTTATTTGTAAATGATGGTAGCAAAGATAAAACTATTGAATTAATTAAGCAATATAGAGAAAAAGATAAAAGAATTTCTTATGTGGATTTTTCAAGAAATTTTGGAAAAGAAATAGCTATGATGGCAGGATTGGATTATGCTAAAGGTGATGCAGTTATCTTTATGGATGCAGATTTACAAGATCCACCAGAACTAATTCCAGAATTAATTAAATATTGGGAAGAAGGATATGATGATGTTTATGCCAAAAGAAGATCTCGAAAAGGAGAAACTTGGCTAAAGAAATTTACATCTAAAATGTATTATAAAGTATTGCAATCTTTAACAAATGTTGAGATTCAAAGAGATACAGGCGATTTTAGATTATTAGATAAAAGATGTGTAAATGCTTTAAAGAAAATGAGAGAAACTTCAAGATGTTCAAAAAGTATGTTTAGTTGGATTGGGTATAAGAAAAAAGAAGTATTATACGATAGAGATCCAAGAATAGCAGGAAAAACAAAATGGAATTATAAAAAATTAATAGATTTAGCTATAGATGGAATAACATCATTTACTACATCACCATTAAGAATATCAACTTACTTATGCATACCAACATTTTTAGTTCTATTTATATATTTTATTTATGTAATTTTTAAAATGATTTTAGTAACTGGAAAAATTGATGCATATCAAGCTATTATACTTTTAATTTTATTCTTTAGTGGAATACAAATATTGCTATTTGGAATTATAGGTGAATATTTGGGAAGAATATTTAATGAAACTAAAAATAGGCCATTATATTTGGTTAATGAATATAACGGAAAAAGAGAAGAAAATGAATAGATAAGGAGAAATCAAATGAAAAAGGTAAAATTTGTTATTGTAGGAATTTTATTAGTTATTTTAGTTATAAATGTTAAAGTGTCCGCTAATAATAGTTTAAATAATGTAGTAGATAGTAACGTAATAGTAGATAATTCTAATGAAACCAAAGAAACTATTTTGGATAATTCGGACAAGCAAGAAGCAAATATTATTAGTGAACCTAAAAACACTAATATAAAGACTAAAAGTATAGAAAAAAAATCTATAGAAGAAGGTATTTACAGAATTGCAATAGCAACAAATAATAATTTTGGAGTAGATATTTCTGGGGCCTCAAAAGATAATCAGGCTAATGCTAATTTATGGGAATATAAAGGAGAAATACAACAAAAATTTAAGGTCGAATCTGTTGGAAATGGGCTATATATTTTTAGAAACTTAAATTCTAATAAAGTACTAGATGTAGAATGGGGAGGAATGACAGCAGGTACAAATGTATGGCAATATGAGTATAATGGAACAGATTCACAAAAATGGATTATTAATGAAAATAATGATGGAAGTGTAAGTATTATTTCTAAATTAAACGGGTTAGCTTTAGATTTTCAGGATGGTAAAGCAAGTAATGGTATAAATGTAAGAGTATATACTAAAAATAGTAGTAATGCTCAAAAATTTAATCTTATAAAAATTAATCAACCATCTCCATCAAAAACAATAGCAAATGGAAGATATAGAATAGCTTTCTATTCAAATAAATATATTGGATTAGACATTGCTGGAGCATCAAAGAATAATCAAGCAAATGTACAATTATGGCATTATGAAGGAGTAGACCAACAATTATTTGATTTAACTTGTGATAGTTCGGGATATTATACAATTAAAAATGTTAATTCTGGAAAAGTATTAGATGTAGAATGGGGAGGAACAACAGCAGGAACTAATGTATGGCAATATGAAAATAACGGAACAGATTCACAAAAATGGATTATATCTAAGACATATGATGGA
>ERZ1643246.1888-NODE-1888-length-21483-cov-5.813795_pt1 | contig 21483 bp, 25 predicted proteins | sample MGYA00579265_ERZ1643246 | MGnify/ENA primary metagenome ERZ1643246 (study PRJEB29033, sample SAMEA4952261) | chicken gut metagenome | biome: Broiler Chicken; feature: Gastrointestinal Tract; material: Caecum | place: Ireland | collected 2018 | study: Broiler...
AGTATGAGGACACATTTCGTTAATCATTCGCAACATTGTGACAGGGGGCTGTCAATGGTATAATATAAGCATAAGGTTGGCAGTTCCTGCGAACAGGAGGAACCGCCATGATAAACCGAATAAATGCAGTTTACGGGAGACAGTCTGTTGACCGTAAAGACAGTATCAGCATTGAAAGCCAGATTGAATTTTGCGAATACGAATTAAAGGGGGAAAACTATAAGGCATATACCGACAAGGGCTATTCCGGCAAGAATACAGACCGCCCGAAGTTTCAACAGCTTATGGCCGATATTCAAAGAGGGCTGATTAAGAAAGTAGTCGTTTATAAGTTAGACCGTATCAGCCGCTCCATTCTGGATTTCGCAACCATGATGGAGGAATTTCAAAAGTACAATGTGGAGTTTGTTTCTTCCACAGAGAAGTTTGACACCTCAACGCCTATGGGACGGGCAATGCTCAATATCTGCATTGTATTCGCCCAGCTTGAACGTGAGACAATCCAAAAACGAGTGACAGACGCTTATTATTCCCGGTGTTTGAAGGGATTTCACATGAGTGGTCCTGCTCCCTATGGATTTTCTCTTGCTCCTACCAGACTGCATGACGTAAGGACAAAAATGCTGGTAGAGGACCCCGAAACAAAGAAATATGCTTTGCAAATGTTTACTATGTATGCCGAGCCGCTAACTTCCTTCGGAGATATTACCCGATACTTTTCGGAGGCTGGTATCAAGATATATGGTAAAGACCTGACACGGGGATTTCTCTCACAGCTATTACGGAACCCCGCTTATGTGATTGCAGACCTTGATGTTTACGAGTTTTTCAAAAGCCAGGGCACATACATAGTCAATGAGGCGGCAGATTTTGAAGGAGGGAACGGCTGTTATCTTTATCAGGGCCGGGACGTAGCAGAAAACAAGAACACCCAGCTCCGAGATCAGATACTTGTACTTGCCCCGCATAAGGGCTTCGTGCCTTCCTCTATATGGCTGAAATGCCGTAAGAAGCTGATGAACAACACCACTTTCCAGTCTGGGCGCAAGGCCAGAAACACATGGATGGCTGGAAAAGTAAAATGTGGACGCTGTGGATATGCTCTAATGAGTGTCGGCAACTCCACGGGAACCCAATACCTTAGATGTTCCAAACGGGCCGATAACAAAAGCTGTGAAGGCTGCGGCAAGCTGAAAACCCATGACTTTGAGAGCTTTATTTTTGGAGAAATAGCAAAGAAAATGAGCCAGTTTGAAAGCCTGATTGGCGGCAACGAGGACAGAGTGGACCCGAGGATAACATCCCTACAAATTGAATTGGCAAAGGTAGATGAAGAAATTGAAAAGCTGCTTGATACGTTGAGCGGTGCAAACCCCATTCTTCTTTCCTATGCCAACAGCAAAATTGAAGCACTGGACACAAAGCGCCAGAACCTTGTAAAAGAGATTGCCGACTTATCGGCAGAGGTCATGTCTCCGAGGCAGATTAGAGAACTTTCCAACCACATTCATAACTGGGAAAACATCAGCTTCGAGGACAGAAGAAAAGTCGTTGATGGCCTTATAACACAAATAAGGGCCACAAGCGAGTATGTGCAGATTGAATGGAAAATCTGAGTGTTTTCCATTCAGCACTTTTTAACTGCGTCTTGTGTGCCCTTGTCAAGAGATGTAATCTTCGGTTATTATTTTTTCCGGCGCCGCCGGCAGATTTTGATAGCCGGAATACATCTGATGAATCTGTTGATACGCTCTCTTTGTATCATGATATTTTCCCGAACAGTGAATTTCATAAATTTCTTCTACACTGTACGGAAGATTATATAGATTTTCTCTGGTAATCAAAACGTAATAATTATCGGAATCTCTGACAGATACGGCAAATTCTTTCGTATTGATAAACGCATTTTCTTCGTCTATAAAAAAGATGGTTCCCCGGGAATTCTCCAGGATCAGTTTCCAGTTTGGCCCTTCCAGGACTCTGCAGGGAACGGCACACACAACCTCTATTCCACTGGAGACCCCGAGATTTTCCGCCTGCCGCAGCATATTGACCAGTGTTGTTTTCCCTGTTGCACTGTCACCCTGAATAATGGTGATATTCCGTTTTATATCAAATTCATAGTGAAGCCGCCTGTTCTTTACAACAACCTTATATTTTCCTTTCATCCCTCTCACCTACACAAACTTTCCCGCAATCCAGACAAACTCTCCCATGTTATGAACAATATCCCCTGTATTGAGAATTTTCATCTCAAATTCGCCGTCTCCAAAATTCATAAGATGTCTCAGATTGATGGTCAGATCCTTTGTCCCGGCGATTTTCAGGATCCATTTGGCACAGTTATCTCCGCAGGATGACGCGTTGAATATCTTTCCGGTCTGATCAAATGCCATGAGGATCAGCGTTTTCACTCCGCCCGAGATTTCCTTTACAGAAATCGGACCCAGCACAGGGCTTTGTATCAGATAGGGGCTGATGACCTCCGATTTATCCACGTCTTTTATCATTTCCACAGACAGTTTTTCTGTGATCCACTCATCCTCATACTGATTGTCAAAATATGTGGGGGGATGGAAAATGGCCTCCTCCATGGGGCCCAGATATACACTAAGCATAAGAAATCTCCTCCTGTTCTGCTCCCATTATATCAAATATTATCCCTGCTTCCACAACAAATTATATTTCCTCCCCCGTCCCTACATACACGAAAGAAGAGGCCAAAAAACACTCCCGGTCTTTTGGCCTCTTCTCCCATTCTTCACACCCGACACTCCCTCAGCCTCCTGCGTCTTGCCCGGTAATCCGGAAGCACCCGCTCCACTTCGGCCCAGAATGCCTGTGAATGATTCATTTGTTTCCGGTGGGCCAGCTCGTGGACCACCACATAATCCAGCAGCTCCTCGTCCAGAAGGATCAGCTTCCAGTTAAAGTTCAGGTTCCCCAGACTGCTGCAGCTGCCCCACCGGGTCTTCTGCTCTTTGATGAAAATCCGGTTGTAGGTGACGCCCACCAGCGGCGCGAAATATTCCACCCGCCCGGTGATCCTCTGCCTGGCCAGCTCCCGGTTCTGTTTTCGCCGGGGATCTTCCTTCTTCCTGACTGTTCTGGCGGCCCGTCTTCTCACTCTCCCGGCAGCCTGACAGTCTGCGCATGGGCAAACCATCTCCGCAGCCTGATACTGTGCGCCTGCCCGGAAATCTGTCTCAGGGCGGATCTCAGTCCTGCCGCTCCTACACATCCTTCTTCCGATTCGCCGCACGCAGACGCACCATGGCTCTCGCCAGAGACGCCTGCGTCATATAATATTCCTGCATGCTCTGCTTCTGCCGCAGCTGCTCCTCGGCCCGTTCTCTGGCCTCCTGAGCCCGTTTCAGGTCGATTTCCTCCGGCTTCTCCGCCGTGTCCACCAGAACGGTGGCACGGTTGTTAATCATCTGAGCAAATCCCCGGCCCACGATGGCTTCATGCCAGTTTCCCTCTTCATCCCGAAAACGCAGATCTCCTTCCACAATGGACATGATGGTGTCCGCATGGTGGGCCAGAAGCGCTTCTTCCCCGTCCGGGGCAGGAATTACCAGAGTCTCCACTCTTCCCTTGTAGAAAATATGGTCGCTGGCAAGCACCTGCAGATAAAACGTATTTGCCATAGCCGTCACTCCTCTGCTTTCGCTTTGGCAATCACATCGTCGATGGTACCCACATTAAAGAAGGCCTGCTCCGGATACTGATCCATCTCACCTTCCACAATGGCTTTAAAACCACGGATGGTCTCCTTTAACGGAACGTATTTTCCGGGGATTCCCGTGAAGGTCTCCGCCACATGGAACGGCTGAGACAGGAAACGCTGAATCTTTCTTGCCCGGTAAACCGTCGTTTTGTCCTCGTCGGACAGCTCCTCCATACCGAGGATGGCGATAATATCCTGCAGTTCACTGTATTTCTGCAGAATCTCCTGTACCTTTCTGGCCACCTCGTAGTGTTCCTCGCCTACCACGTCTGCTTCCAGGATTCTGGAAGTGGACTCCAGAGGATCCACGGCCGGATAAATACCCTGCTCCACGATCTTTCTGGAAAGCACTGTGGTGGCGTCCAGATGCGCGAAGGTGGTAGCCGGGGCCGGGTCAGTCAGGTCGTCGGCAGGTACATAAACCGCCTGCACAGAGGTAACGGAACCGTTCTTCGTGGAAGCGATCCGCTCCTGCAGCTCGCCCATCTCATTGGCCAGGGTAGGCTGATAACCCACGGCGGAAGGCATACGGCCCAGAAGAGCGGATACCTCGGATCCCGCCTGCACAAAACGGAAAATATTATCGATAAACAGCAGCACGTTCTGGTGCTCTTCATCACGGAAATACTCTGCCATGGTAAGGCCCGTCTCCGCCACGCGCATACGGGCTCCCGGCGGCTCGTTCATCTGTCCGAATACCAGCGCCGTTTTCTCCAGAACGCCGGACTCTCTCATTTCTGTCCACAGGTCATTTCCCTCACGGGAACGCTCTCCCACACCGGTAAAAATAGAATATCCGCCGTGCTCTGTGGCGATATTCCGGATCAGCTCCTGGATCAGCACGGTTTTTCCCACACCGGCGCCGCCGAACAGACCGATCTTACCGCCCTTGGCGTAAGGCGCCAGCAGGTCGATAACCTTGATTCCTGTCTCCAGGATTTCCACTACAGGACTCTGATCCTCGAAGGAAGGCGGATCTCTGTGAATCACCCAGTGTTTCTCATTCTCCAGGCTTTCCCCTCCGTCGATGGTCTCTCCCAGCACGTTGAAAAGACGGCCCAGGGTCCTATCTCCCACCGGCATCTGAATACCTGCGCCTGTGGCCACAACCTCCATATCCCGGTGCAGACCCTCGCTGGAAGCCAGCATGATGCAGCGAACCGTATTGTTGCCTACATGCTGCGCCACTTCCATGACGCATTTCTTTCCTCCGTTCTCAACTTCCAGAGCATCCTTGATGGACGGCAGTTCCTGATCTTCAAAAAGAACGTCCACGACAGGCCCCATGACCTGTACAATCTTTCCTGTCTTCATAACAGATTTGCTCCTCTCTATGTTCAGCCGGCCCACACCGGCAGTCACTTTTTATTGTTTTCCCTTCTGCGCCCGGACACCTCCGATCACCTCGGTGATTTCCTGGGTGATGGCTGCCTGACGGGCACGGTTGTATTCGATGGAAAGAGTTCTCAGCATCTCCTTCGCATTGTCCGTTGACGACTGCATGGCCATCATACGGGAATTATGCTCGCTGCAGTAGGACTCCACCAGACATCCGTAGATGGTTCCCACCACATAGTTGGGAATGATACTGTCCAGTACCGACTCCGCAGAGGGTGACAGCATGATTTCCTCCTGGCGCACATTGGCCATGGCAATCTGGTCCACCGGCCGGTTAAAGGAAATTTTCTTCAGCGGAAGCAGCTGCATGGTGGATGTCTCAGAGGAGGCGGCATTGATCATATCGGTGAAAATGATATGCACCTCATCCAGCTTTCCCTCCAGAAATTCTTCCACCATCTTCTCACCGATCATTCTGGCCCGGTGCATCGTGGGTTTCTGTACGGTATACCGGAAATTCATGTCGATTTCCACATCATCACTTTCCCGTTTCCGGAAATACTGTCTTCCCAGTTCTCCCAGCACATAAAGGGTGTGATGACCTTCTCCCTGAAGCTGCTCCTCCGCCATCTTGATCACATTATGGTTGTAAGCGCCTGCCAGGCCCTTGTCGCCGGTAACTACGATGTGGCCGATTTTCCTTTCAGCCCCTTCGACCTGCGGCCGCTCGTCAAAGAAACGATGCTCGATATCCGGCACATGGCGCAGGATTCTGGCGATGGCCGCCTGCATCCCGAAGAAATACGGTTCCGTATCCGCCAGAACCTTCCTGGCTCTTTTCATCTTGGAAGAGGAAATCATATACATCGCATTTGTAATTTTCATGGTACTCTGGATGCTCTCCATCCGGTCCTTTATCTCTTTTACATTTGCCATCTTTTACCTCCCCGTCCGTCGCCGGCTTACGCCCATACCGTATCCCGGAAAGTCTCCGCCGCGGACACGATCTGCGCTGTCATCTCATCGTCAAGCACCTGCTTTTCCTGAAGCCCGTTGATGATCTCCTCATGTTCACGGGCAAACCATTCCAGCATTTTTTCCTGGAATTCTTTCACGCGCTTTTTCTCCACATTCATCATCACCTTATGGGTGGCCGCGCACAGGGTGATCACCTGCTGGGGCATGGAAAGAGGATTGCACAGCGGCTGCTTCAGGAGCTCCATCAGACAGTTGCCGTACTGCAGAAGCTCTTTGGTGGAAGCATCCAGATCAGAAGAGAACTGGGTAAATACTTCCATCTCGCGGAACTGAGCCAGATCAATACGGATACTTCCGGAAGCCTTTTTCATGGCTTTGGACTGAGCCGCGCCGCCCACACGGGATACGGACAGACCCACGTTGACAGCCGGACGCATACCGGAGAAGAACAGGTCGCTCTCCAGGAAGATCTGACCGTCCGTGATGGAAATCACGTTGGTGGGAATGTAGGCGGAAACATCGCCCGCCTGCGTCTCAATGATGGGCAGAGCCGTGATGGAACCGCCGCCCACTTCGTCGCTCAGACGGCTGGAACGCTCCAGCAGTCTGGAATGTAAGTAAAATACGTCGCCCGGATAAGCCTCACGGCCCGGAGAACGTTCCAGCAGCAGGGACAGGGCACGGTATGCCACCGCATGTTTGGACAGATCATCATAGACAATCAGCACGTCCTTTCCCTGATACATGAAATATTCCGCCATGGCAGTTCCCGCATAGGGAGCGATGTACTGCAGCGGCGCACAGTCGCTGGCAGTGGAAGCCACCACGATGGTGTAATCCATAGCGTCATATTTTTTCAGCGTAGACACCAGTTTCGCAATGGTGGACGCTTTCTGTCCGATGGCCACATAGATACAGATTACATCCTTTCCTTTCTGATTCAGGATGGTATCTGTGGCAATGGATGTTTTTCCTGTCTGACGGTCGCCGATGATCAGCTCACGCTGTCCGCGGCCGATGGGAAACATGGAATCAATGGCCAGAATACCGGTCTCCAGAGGAACGCTGACCGACTTCCGCTCCACAATACCCGGAGCCTCCCGTTCCACCGGATAATAGTCCGCTTCCTGCACCGGGCCCTGTCCGTCGATAGGCTCGCCCAGGGCATTGATGACGCGGCCGATAAAATTCTCTCCCACGGGGATACCCGCTTTTTTCTTTGTCCGGGTCACCCTGGTGCCTTCCCGGATTCCCGTATCTTTTCCAAAAAGGATACAGCCGATGGTATCTCTGCGGATATCCTGCACCATACCCTTCTCACCATTTTCAAATGTTACGATCTCACCGTACATGGCATGATCGATGCCATACACAGTGGCGATCCCGTCTCCCACGGAGACAACGCTTCCTGTCTCCTGGTCCCGGCTGATCACATCGTAATTCTCGATCTCATCTTTCAGAATCGAAATGATTTCTTCTGAGCTGAATGTGCTCATATCTTCACCTCCGGACCAAACTTTGTTCTAACTGACGGATTCTGCCCCGCAGACTCCAGTCATACTCTCTGTCGCCGACCCGGAGAATAAACCCTCCGATCAGCTCCGGGCATTTCTTCACTGCAAGTTCCACTTCTCCTGCGCCGTACTCTCTCTTCACAAACTCCTTCAGCTGCTCGCACTGCTCAGGATCCGGGGCGCTTACACAGTACAGCTGTGCCGCCTGAATTCCTCTGGCCTGACGGTCATACCCGCGGTACGCCTCCAGGATCCCGGGGATCTGTTCTGCCCGGCGGTGATCACTGACCGTCTTCATAAAAGGATGGAGACTTTCCGGAAAAATCCGGTCGATCGCCCGGTGTTTCTCCGCCCGGCTCACTGCCGGATTGTCCAGAAGCTTTCCCAGACCGGGGACGCTGGCAAAGCAGCTCTCCATATCCCGGATATCCTCCGGCGAAATTCCCAGCCCGTACAGTACCCTTCCGTAATTGTTAATTCCGGTCTGTGTCATTGGCTCCACCTGCTTTTTTCAGAAATTGATTATAAAGCGCGCTGTCGCTTCCCGCATCGCTGCCATCCGTAAGAATTCTGGAAACAGCTGCCATAGCCAGTCCGGCCACCTCGGCCTGAACCTCTTTCTTCGCCTTTTCTTTGTCCAGTTCGGCGTCTTTGCGCGCCTGCTCTACCAGTTTTTTCGCCTGCACATCCGCGTCAGCCAGGATTTTGTCATATTCCTTTCTGGCGTCCACCCGGGCCTTCTCCACAATCTGTGCGGACTCATCCCTGGCCGAAACCAGGGCCTGTTCATAATGTTCCTTTAATTCCTGCGCCTGACCTTCCTGGGAGCGGGCAGATGCAATACTGTCCTGAATCATTTTTTCTCTCTTCTCCATGATGGACAGAACGGGCTTAAACAGGAACTTTTTCAGCAAAAGGTAAAGGACGATCAGATTGATAATCGTCAGGACAAGATTCCAGTCCAGTCGTAACACCTTTCACACACCTGCCTTTCTTGTTTGCTTTTCTTATGCCAGGAAGAAGATAATCAGCAGACCGATAACGAAACCGTAGATAGCGGTTGCTTCTGCCAGGGCACAGCCCAGAAGCAGAGATTTGCTGATCTTGCTTTCAGCCTCCGGCTGTCTTGCGATAGCGTCCATGGCTTTTCCGGTGGCGATACCGATACCGATACCTGCTCCAATACCTGTTAATACTGCTACTGCTGCTCCGATTGCGATTAAACTTGACATGATTTTTTCTCCTTTTCTCTTTCCATTTGTTTTATTCGATTGCTTCTTTGATAAACAGTGACGTCAGGAATACAAACACATACGCCTGTATCAGACCGTCAAAAATATCAAAATAGAGACTGAAGGGCACCGGCACAATCACCGGAACCACCATTTTAATCAGCTCCATAACCACAAAAGATCCCAGAACATTTCCGAAAAGCCGCATGCACAGCGATACCGGACGGATAAAGATTTCCAGGATGTTGATCGGCAGAATAATGGGCATAGGCTCCGCAAAGCTTTTCAGCCATCCCTTTCCGCCTTTCTTGTGGAAGCCTGCGTATTCGATGAGTATGATACTCATGATTGCCAGTCCTGCCGTCACATTCATATCTTTTGTGGGGGGCTTAAAGCCCAGCAGACCGATCAGATTGGCCACGCCAATGTAAACCACCACGGTCATCAGATACGGAATGTACCGCTTTCCTTCCTCGCCCAGGATCCCTTTAAAGAAGTTGTAGATCCAGCCGACTGCGGACTCCAGCAGCAGCTGCTTCCGGCTTACGTTCTCCACCCGCAGATTTCTCACCAGCAGGATGGACAACAGGGTCAGAGCCGCTATGATAATCCAGGTAACCACCACGGATTCCGAGATTCCCACGCCGCCGAAAATCGGAATGGTAAAGACGGTATCACAGTTCAGCTCTTTCGTTAATTCACTCGCAAGATCCGTGTTACTCCCTCCCTTTCTGCCATAAGCGTTATTACTTATTTATAACTGTCCGTCAGATTTTACTTCCAATCTTTTGATTTGTCAATTATTACTATGAATTTCAAAGCATTTGCAATATGAGACATTTTTTTGTGCTGTTTTACCTTGAAAATGTTCTAATCTCACACATCATTTGTGAGCTTTTCCGTTATTTTTTCGAACCCCCGCCCAAAAACTTCCGAAGTTCCGGTGATTTTGTCGTTTTTTTTCGAGGAAAACTTTTATTTTGTACACTGGTAGTACCAGCCATTTCCAGGGGATGCTTTCGCCGCTTAACCGCGCCGCCTCAGATAATCTCTTTCAAGAGGAACGCGCAGCTAACGGGCGCTCTGAATCAATGTCCGGAGAGATTTTGCGGTTCCCGCTTTGCTTTCTCCGCAAAGATGATGTTAAAAATCACACCTGTAAAACAAATCCGCTATTTCGTAAATTCGTACATCCCGATTCCCGCCGCCAGGGCAAGGTTCAGGGAAGCAATATGGTCGGTATGGCGGATCACGATGCTCTGCCCCACATCGGCAAAGGAATCCGGCAGGCCTGTGGCCTCATTTCCGAAAATCAGAGAATAGGTCTCCCCCGCGTCCCGCCGCAGCTCCTGCAGCGGCACCGCTCCTTTCAGCATAAAGGGATACAGGCTTCTGTTCCCTGCCGTATCGCGGTAAGCTTCAAAGCTGTCATAATACCGGAAATTCATCTGGAACAGCGATCCCATGGAAGCACGCACCACCCGGGGATTGAAAATGTCCACCGCCGGCTCCACAATGGCCAGATTGCGGATGCCAAATCCAATGCTGGTTCGGATAATCGTCCCCATATTTCCCATATCACTGGGATTCACCAGAACAATATGGTTTTCTTTGGGATTCAGCTGATTGGTGTATTTTTCAAACACTCCGATGGCAAAGATATTTTCCTTATCCCGGAGCTTTTCCACCGCCTTCGCCGCCCGTTCCACGGGAATCCCATGCTCCCGGCACAGCCCGCCGATAATCTCCAGCTGCTCCGGACTGTTCATGTCCGGATGCAGCAGCACCTTCAGCACATGATCCGGCTGGTTTTTCAGAAGCTCTATGGTGGGAAAAGCCCCCAGCGTGTAGGAATATTCAAATTTTTTCGCGTATTTTTTTAACTGTACGTCCCGGTTCACGGTATATGTTCCTCCCTGAATGTGTATTTTATTCTGTAAACATCTGCTTTCTCTTCCCGAAGTAAATCATGTTCAGGCAGATCAGCACAAACTGGACGATCCACCCGGCCAGCGTTCCCGCCTCCAAACGGAGACTTCCGGTGATCATCGCCTCCAGCACCCATGCGATCACTCCCAGAAGCAAATACTCTCCCAAAAGCGTCAGATACAGCCAGGGGCCATTCTGCCGAAAAGCTGCCAGCCGCTGCCGCACCGCCACAGACATAACCGCCAGCGCCACATAAAGAAAGCAGACGATAATATCTACCATCCGCAGCCCGGAAAATTCCGCATACACCCGGGCCGCCTGCTGCTCTCCGCCGTATTTCCATCCCATAATCGATCCAAATCCCACCGCAAGGCTCACCAGCGCCCCGGCAAACAGCTGAAAATAAATAATAAATTTGTACCATTTTAATGTCATCTGATTTGTCCCCTTTGTACTGACCGCCCGCGCCCCTTACCGGGCCGCGCGGCTTACGGTTGTTTCCTCATGTATCTTCATTGTATTTTGTTTTATTTTTACTGTCAATAAGGAAGCAAAAGGGCAGGAGCGCAGAAACTAAAAGGGGTCCCGTCCTGCCGCACAGGCCGCATAAAGCGGCGTGTGGAGATCCGGAACCCCTTGATATACAGAGAAAATAAAAACACCGTCCCCGCAGCTCTCATGTCTGCAAAAACAGTGCTTTCAGTGCGCCTTCAGGGACTCGAACCCTGGACAAATAGATTAAGAGTCTACTGCTCTACCAACTGAGCTAAAGGCGCTTGTCTTTTGTTTTTTTGTCACTCCCGTGACGCAAAAATTATTATATACGATGTCCTTAGAAAATGCAAGCATTTTTTTACAATTTTTTTATTTTTATTTTCCACCTGGTTTTCCCCGCTTATTTCCCGGTTTTTTTGCGCACAGAAAATCATCCAGTTCTTTCAGACATCTGTAAATTTTCCGCAGACGGCAATCCCACTGGGGATTATTGTAGCTCCAGCCCCAAAGGGGATTTTTGCAGCTGCGTTTCCTGCACTTCATCATTCTCCATCCACACCTCTCTCCTCTGTTACTATATTATATGAAGAACGGCAGAAGGGGGAACCGGAGGCAGATTGTCAGATGACGCCGGAAAACGATCTGAGGGTCATCTGACATGCGGCAGCGATCTGCCTCTGAGTTCTATCTGGCAATAATCATCTTATGAATAGGATTTCCCATGGAAGAAAACTTCTCCTCATACTCCGTCATCACGTTTCCCTGCATCAGTTCTTTATCATGGTGCAGATCAAAGGTACTGGCCAGCACTTTCCAGCCGGCTTCCGGAGCTTCCTCCAGAGAAAATACGAACAGATCCCGGTTGTCCGTCTTAAATTCCACACACCCCTCCGGAATCAGAATCTGGTCATACCGTTCCAGAAACTGCCGGGAAGTCAGGCGACGCTTCGCGTGGCGATCCTTTGGCCATGGGTCGGAAAAATTCAGATAGATCCGGTCCACTTCCCCCTGCGCGAACACCTCAGGAAGATTCCGGGCATCCATCCGCACAAACAGCAGATTGGCCGGCTTCTCTTCCAGTTCTTCCATCTTCTGCAGCGCCCGCAGCAATACACTGTCATACATTTCAATACCGACATAATTATTTTCCGGATGGAGGGCCGCCATCTCCATGATGAAGCGTCCCTTTCCCATTCCCACCTCAATATGGAGGGGATGAGAATTCCCAAAAATTTCTCTCCATTTTCCCTTATTTTTTTCCGGATTGTGGGCCACATGGGCGCTGGCAGCCACCGCCTCCCGGGAACCCTGTATATTTCTCAGTCTCATATGAATAACCCTTTCCTTTGTGCCATCCAAAATTTTGCAAATATCATTTTCTGACAGGCAATTTTTTTATGTTTCAAATGCTCCTTCCTATCTTACTATAATTCTTAACAATTTGAAAGTTACATTTACTTTTTTTTCAAATAGGTGTAGAATAAGGGCAGGTTTTTCCCGGGAATAATCATCAGGAAAAACAGGATATCCACGGCAGTTACGCCTTCCGGTTTTCCCTGTCTTGGCAGGGGGTCCGAAGCTAACGGAACCGTGCTATTCCAAAGGAGGAAAAGGAGAAAGACAGATATGGAACAGATCATCGAAAAATTATCTGAAATCGAGACTGCCGCCTCCCGGATCATGGAGTCCGCCGCAGAAGAAAAGAAGCTGATGGATCAGCAGCAGCAGGAACGGATTGCCGCCTGTGACGCGCAGATCGAAGCAGCCACCCAAAAGAAGCTGGAGGAACTCCGCGCATCCCTCAAAAAGCAGTCGGAGTCCGAGCTGGAGCAGCTCCGGATCAATATGGAGGAGACGCTGCGCCGGATGGATGATGTGTATAAGAGGGACCACGACAGAATTACCGATGAAATTTATCATAAAATAATCAGGAAGTGACACAGCTATGGGAAATTTGATGTCCTACAGCGGACTTGCCACCAAGATCCGCGCCATGCGAAGCCGTCTTCTTACGGACGCCCAGTACCGGGAGCTGGCCGAGCAGAAAAGCGTTCCCCAGGCTGTGGCCTGGCTGAAGCAGCGGCCTGCCTATGAACACACCTGGGCTTCCCTGTCCGAGGATGAACTGCACCGGGGCAGAATTGAACAGCTCCTGGTGAATTCCGTCTATGAGGATTTCGCCAAACTATACCGTTTTGCCAACGTGGAACAACGGAAGTTCCTCAATCTGTATTTTCGAAGGTACGAGGTGGCCATCATGAAAGAATGTCTGAACATGATTTTCGACCACCGGGATGTAAACCTGGATCTCTCGCTGTTCAAACCGTTTTTTGACAAACATTCTCAGCTGGATATCAGCCGGCTGACAGCTTCCGGCTCCGTGGAAGAATTCGTTCAGAATCTGAAGGGAAGCGATTACTACGCTCCCCTGACCTATCTGGCGAATCTGTCGGAGCCTACATTATTTGACTATGAGATGACGCTGGATCTCTATTATTTCCGCGTACTCTGGAAAACCAAAGACAAGATCCTGAAAAAGCGGGATCTGGAAGAGATCACCAGAGCCTGCGGAAGTAAATTCGATCTGCTGAATCTCCAGTGGATCTACCGCTGCAAAAAGTATTACCACATGGCTTCCGCTGATATCTACGCGCTGCTGATTCCTGTCAATTACAAGATCAGCCGCCGGGAGACCGCCGCGCTGGTGGAAGCGGAAAATATGAACCTTTTCGAATCCCTTCTGGCTCAGACCTATTACGGACGGCGGTTTGAGCGGCTGGGAGCGGATACTCTGGAGCAGATGTACTCCTGGATCATGAAGCACATTCTGCTGGAGGAGACCCGGAAGGATCCTTATTCTGTTGCCTGCATCTACTGCTACCTGTATCTCAAGGAGCACGAGATTGACCGGCTTACCACGCTGCTGGAGTGTGTCCGCTATGGGATTTCCCCGGACGACACCATGCAGTATATATTAAAATCTTAACAATACCGGAGGATGTAAGTGTATGATTGAAAAGATGGAATTTATCAGCATCACCGGGCCAAAAGCAGATATCGACCGTGTGGTGGATCAGTATCTGTCCAGATATGAGATTCACCTGGAAAACGCGCTTGCAGAGCTGAATACGGTACAGAATCTGTCACCGTACCTTCAGATTAACCCCTACAAGTCTCTGCTGTCTCGGGCAGAAGAGCTGGAAGGCCTCCTGGAACCCCGCGATGTGGGGGAAGCGGCTTCGATCTCTCTGGAGGAGGCGGCCTCCCTAGTGGAAGATCTGGACAAAAAGCTGTCCGGACTGGAGGAGGACAGGAAGAAACTGGAGGATCAGCTTCGCCACACCGAGGAACTTCTGCAGACGATGGAGCCCTTCGGGCATCTGGAATACGATCTCTCCTCGCTGCTGAATTTCCGGTTTGTGTACTGCCAGTTCGGCAAGATTCCAAAGGAATATTACGCCAAATTTGAAACCTACGTCTACGACAACATGGACACGCTTTTCTACCGCTGTTACGCGGACGATCACTATATCTGGGGCTTCTATTTCTGCCCGCGGGCACAGGCTGACCGCATCAGCGCGGTGTACGCGTCCATGCATTTTCAGCAGCTGGATATTCCCCGGGAACTGTGGGGAATGCCGGAGCAGGTACGGAAAAAGCTGACCATTCAGCAGAAAGATCTGAAGGAATCTCTGGTGACTGCCGACGGCCAGATGAGGAATCTTATTGAAAGCCACGGCGCCCGGCTTCGGGCCGCCAGGGAAAAGCTGGCGTCCCAGTCCCGGAATTTCGATGTCCGCAGACTGGCTGCCTGCACCCGGCAGAAAGACCGGGAGGTTTTCTATATTCTCTGCGGATGGATGCGCGCAAAGGATGCGGAGGCCTTCCAGAAGGATATCGCGGAAGATCCCAACCTGTACTGCTTTGTGGAAAGCGGTGATTCCCAGGGGCACGGAGAGCCGCCCGTCAAGCTGAAGAACCCAAAGGTTTTCAAACCCTTTGAAATGTTTGTCCGGATGTACGGACTTCCCTCTTACCACGAGATGGATCCCACCATCTTCGTGGCCCTTACTTATATTGTTGTTTTCGGAGCGATGTTCGGGGACGCCGGCCAGGGACTCTGCCTTGCCGTAGGCGGATTTCTCCTGTATCGCTTCAAAAAGATCGAGCTGGCAGCCATCATCGGCACCGCGGGAATTTTTTCCACCATCTTCGGGCTTCTCTTCGGAAGCGTCTTTGGCTTTGAAGATCTGATTCCCGCCCTGTGGCTGCGGCCCACCACGGCCATGGCGGATGTACCGTTTCTCGGAAAGCTGAACACGGTATTTGTGGCGGCCATCGGTTTCGGTATGTTTCTGATTCTGCTGACTATGATTTTCCACATCGTCAACGGTATCCGCAGTCACAGCGTGGAAAATATCTGGTTCGATCAGAACGCGGTGGCCGGCCTGGTCTTCTACGGTTCTCTGGTAGCCGTCATCCTGCTGTTTTCCACAGGACATACGGTTCCGGCAGCCGCCGTGCTCGCGATCATGTTCGGTGTCCCGCTTCTGATTATCATGCTGAAGGAGCCGCTGACCCGGCTGGCGACGAGACAGTCTCCCGCCATCGAAGGCGGAAAGGTGATGTTCTTTGTACAGAGTTTCTTCGAGCTGTTTGAGGTGATGCTCAGTTATCTGTCCAATACCCTTTCCTTTATCCGTATCGGAGCTTTTGCCATCAGCCACGCTTCCATGATGGAGGTGGTACTGATGCTGGCCGGCGCGGAGGCAGGCACCCCCAACTGGCTGGTGATTATTTTGGGAAATATTTTTGTCACCGCCATGGAGGGACTGATCGTTGGCATCCAGGTGCTTCGTCTGGAATACTACGAGATGTTCAGCCGATTCTACACCGGAAGTGGAAAACCGTTCAAACCATTTTTAAAGAAAGAAAACTGAAGGATTTAATTTTAGGAGGAAATTATTATGTCTACTATTATTGAAATCACTGTTGCAGCCGCATTGATTCTGAGCATCATCATCCCCTGGGGCGCATTTCTTCTGGGCGAGAAAAACCGGAAGCGTTACAAAAAATCCCTGGCCGCCAACTGCTTTTTCTTCTTCGGAACCCTGGTGGTGGCTTCCGTAGCCATGCTGGCCGGCGCCCAGACCGCACAGGCCGCTGACGCGGCCGCAGGAAGCGGACTGGCACAGGGACTTGGTTATCTGGGCGCTGCTCTCGTAACGGGACTTTCCGGTATCGGTTCCGGTATCGCTGTGGCCAGCTCTGCCAGCGCAGCGTTGGGCGCCATCAGCGAGGACGGTTCTCTGTTCGGTAAATCCATGATTTTTGTAGCCATGGCAGAAGGTATCGCTCTGTACGGTCTGATTATCTCCTTCATGATTCTCAGCAGACTGTAAAAGGCGGAATGTAATATGAAAATGTTTCTGATCAGTGATAACATTGACACCCAGACGGGTATGCGTCTGGCAGGTGTGGACGGCATGGTCGTCCATGAACGGGAAGAACTGCGCCAGGCACTGGAGACAGCCCTGGCAGATAAAGAAATCGGTATTCTCCTGCTGACGGAAAAGTTCGGCAGGGAATTTCCTGAGATTGTGGACGATGTGAAGCTGAACCACCGGGTACCCCTGATCGTGGAGATTCCCGACCGGCATGGAACCGGCCGGAAACCGGATTTTATCACATCCTATGTCAACGAGGCCATCGGGCTGAAGCTGTGACGCCGCAGGGCGGGACGGCTTCCGGGTCTCCTGCCGCCGGAAAACTGCTGCACAATATGGAAAGCGCGCCCTGCGGGTTTTCCGTTATCATGAATCCTAGATATAAAAGAAGGTGAAGACTTTGACAACCGAAGAAAAGTTACAGCATTTTTTTGACGCTTCCATTCAGAGCGCCTCTGAGGAAGCGGAAAAGATGAAAAAAGAGCATAGAGAAGCCCTGGACAAGCTTTTCGAGGAACACCGGACGTCCATGGAGCGCCAGGCCGGCGCTCAGCTTCAGGCGGAATCCGACAGACTGAAACGGGATATCAACAAGGAAGTGTCCGCCCGACAGCTGGAGTTTCGCCGCCAGTATTCCGCCAAAACAGAGGAGATCAAGTCTCTGCTGTTCGACGAGGTGGAAAGAAAGCTGAAACACTTTAAGGAAACACCGGAATACTTTGAGTATCTGGAGGCCAGAATCCGGGAGGCCCTCTCTTTTGCCGGAGAGGACCCTGTCACTGTATACATCGATCCGTCGGATGAGCCGCTTCTTGCCCGGCTTACCCAGACACTGGGAATGTCTCCCAGCATTTCCCGGGAAGCCTGGGGCGGCGGTATGCGCGCAGTGATTCGTTCCAAAAATATTCTGATCGACAACTCATTTGCGACACTGCTTGATGAGGCGCGGGAGGAATACATTTTTACCGGAGGTATGGCAGATGAATAATACTGGAATCATCTATGGGATCAATGGTCCCGTAGTTTATCTGAAAGGGAAAACCGGCTTCCGCATGTCTGAGATGGTTCATGTGGGAGAGGAACATCTGGTGGGCGAAGTGATCGCTCTCACCAAGGACCGCACCACGGTTCAGGTATTCGAGGAAACCACCGGCCTGAAGCCGGGCGCAGAGGTTACCGGAACCGGCGACGCCATTTCCGTAACGCTGGGTCCCGGAATCCTCAACAATATTTTCGACGGTATCCAGCGCCCGCTGGGCGTCATCGCCGAACATTCCGGAAAATATATCAGCCGGGGCGTCAGTGTGGATTCCCTGGATACGAAGAAAAAATGGCAGGTGCATCTGACCGTAGCTTTGGGGGATCAGGTTTCGGGCGGAACCATCATCGCCGAAACCCAGGAGACCGCTTCCATCGTACACAAATCCATGGTGCCGCCCAGTCTGTCCGGCACAGTCATCTGGACAGCCGATGACGGCGAATATACGATTCAGGATCCCATCGTGACCATCCAGCTGGCGGACGGCTCCAAAAAGGATCTGACTCTTTGTCAGAAATGGCCTATCCGGATTCCCCGCCCCACCAGACAGCGGTACCCTGCTTCGGTGCCTCTGATCACCGGCCAGAGAATCCTGGACACCATGTTTCCCATTGCCAAGGGCGGCACGGCTGCCGTTCCCGGCGGTTTCGGAACCGGAAAAACCATGACGCAGCATCAGATCGCCAAATGGTCTGACGCGGATATCATCATTTATATCGGCTGCGGCGAACGCGGCAACGAGATGACCCAGGTGCTGGAGGAATTCGGAGAGCTGGCGGACCCCAGAACCGGTAATCTTCTGATGCACCGGACAGCGCTGATCGCCAATACTTCCAATATGCCGGTGGCCGCCCGTGAAGCTTCCATCTACACAGGGCTTACCCTGGCGGAATATTACCGGGATATGGGATACGATGTGGCTATCATGGCCGACTCCACCTCCCGCTGGGCGGAAGCGCTGAGGGAGCTTTCCGGCCGTCTGGAGGAAATGCCCGCCGAGGAAGGATTTCCCGCCTATCTGGCCTCCCGCCTGTCAGCCTTTTACGAGAGGGCCGGCATGATGGAGAACCTCAACGGCACGGAGGGCAGCGTCTCCATCATCGGAGCCGTATCCCCACAGGGAGGCGATTTCTCCGAGCCTGTGACCCAGAACACCAAGCGTTTTGTCCGCTGTTTCTGGGGACTGGACAAATCCCTGGCTTATGCCCGCCACTTCCCGGCCATTCACTGGCTCACCAGCTACAGTGAGTATCTCAGCGATCTGGCCCCCTGGTATCAGGAGCATGTGAACAAGAATTTCATCGACCTGAGAAATCAGATCATGGCGCTGCTGAATCAGGAAAGCAGCCTGATGGAGATCGTAAAGCTGATCGGAAGCGACGTGCTCCCCGATGATCAGAAGCTGGTGCTGGAAATCGCCCGGGTGATCCGCCTGGGATTTCTCCAGCAGAACGCCTTCCACCAGGAGGATACCTGTGTTCCCATGGAGAAGCAGTATAAGATGATGGAAACGATCCTCTACCTCTATAAAAAATCCAGGGCGCTGATCACCATGGGGATGCCCATGTCCATCCTCAAGGAAGACAATATTTTCGAAAAAGTAATCGCTATCAAATATGATGTTCCCAACGATCATCCGGAAATGTTCGATGATTACAAAAAAGACATTGACGCTTTCTATGACAAGGTGCTGGAGAAGAACGGATAAGGAGGAACCATCATGGCAATCGAATATTTAGGACTAAGTGAAATCAACGGCCCTCTGGTGGTTCTGGAGGGCGTAAAGGACGCCGCCTATGAGGAGATTGTGGAATTCTCCATAGACGGCCACGAAAAGAAGCTGGGACGTATTGTGGAGATCTACGAGGACAAGGCGGTGATTCAGGTCTTTGAGGGTACCGACAATATGTCTCTGGAAAATACCCACACCCGGCTCACCGGCCACCCCATGGAGATCGGCCTGTCGGAAAAAATTCTGGGAAGAACCTTTGACGGTATCGGAAATCCCATCGACGGCCTGGGTCCCATTATGGCCGAGACAAAAGTAAACATCAACGGGCTCCCCTTAAATCCCGTCACCCGTGAATACCCGCGGAACTATATCCGCACCGGTATTTCCGCTATCGACGGCCTGACCACGCTGATCCGCGGACAGAAGCTGCCCATTTTCTCCGGCAACGGACTTCCCCATGACCGGCTGGCCGCTCAGATTGTGCAGCAGGCCTCCCTGGGAGATAACTCCGATGAAAAATTCGCCATCGTCTTTGCGGCAATGGGCGTCAAATACGATGTGGCGGAGTTTTTCCGCCGGACTTTTGAGGAGAGCGGGGTATCCGATCATGTGGTCATGTATCTGAACCTGGCCAACGACCCGGTGGTGGAGCGTCTGATTACGCCAAAAGTGGCGCTGAGCGCCGCCGAGTATCTGGCTTTTGAGAAAGGGATGCATATCCTGGTAATCCTGACAGATATCACATCTTTCTGTGAGGCCATGCGTGAAGTTTCCTCCTCCAAAGGAGAGATTCCTTCCCGTAAAGGTTATCCCGGCTATCTGTACAGCGAGCTGGCCACCCTGTATGAACGGGCCGGCATTGTCCGGGGTCAGAAGGGCTCCGTAACCCAGATTCCCATTCTGACCATGCCCAACGACGATATCACCCACCCCATCCCGGACCTGACCGGTTATATCACGGAGGGGCAGATCGTCCTGGACCGGCAGCTGCACGGCCAGTCCATCTATCCGCCTATCAACGTGCTTCCCTCCCTGTCCCGTCTGATGAAGGACGGCATCGGAGAAGGCTACACAAGAGCAGACCATCAGGATGTGGCCAATCAGCTGTTTTCCTGTTATGCCAAGGTGGGCGATGCCCGGGCACTGGCTTCCGTTATCGGAGAAGACGAGCTGTCCCCTCTGGACAAGAAGTACCTGATCTTCGGAAATGCTTTTGAAAAGCAGTTTGTGGGCCAGGGGGAATTTGAAAACCGTACCATCGAACAGACACTGGATATCGGCTGGAAGCTGCTGGGAATCCTTCCCAAAGAGGAGTTGGACCGGATCGACACCAAGGTGCTGAATCAGTATTATAAGCCTACCGAAGTGGATCTGGCCGCAGAAGCCAAAGCGGAAGCCGACGCCATGAGGGAGTAAAGGGGGAATATTATGGATCCGAATACCTTCCCAACCAAAGGCAATCTGATACTGGCCAAAAACTCGCTGGCGTTGTCCCGCCAGGGTTTCGATCTGATGGACAGAAAGCGGAATATTCTGATCCGGGAAATGATGAATCTGATTGAGGAAGCCAAGGATATCCAGACGCAGATTGATCAGACCTTCCGGGAAGCCTATTCTGCTCTCCAGAAGGCTAATGTGGAGATCGGCATTAATACCGTCCAGACCATCTCTTACACAGTACCCATTGAGGATTCCATCCGCATCAAAACCAGGAGTATCATGGGAACCGAGATCCCGCTGGTGGAAGCGGAACCGGACGGCGAATCCCCCACCTATGCATTTTACAACACCAAAGAGTCCCTGGACGCTGCCCGGGTGGCCTTTGAAAAAGTGAAAGCACTGACCATCAAACTTTCCATGGTGGAAAATTCTGCCTACCGGCTGGCCACCAATATCAAAAAGACCCAGAAAAGGGCCAATGCACTGAAGAATATCACCATTCCTCATTATGAACAGCTGACGAAGGATATCAGCAATGCGCTGGAGGAAAAGGAACGGGAGGAGTTTACGCGGCTGAAGGTGATTAAGAGGATGCATTTGAGTAAGTAA
>ERZ1643246.1893-NODE-1893-length-21418-cov-12.141272_pt1 | contig 21418 bp, 17 predicted proteins | sample MGYA00579265_ERZ1643246 | MGnify/ENA primary metagenome ERZ1643246 (study PRJEB29033, sample SAMEA4952261) | chicken gut metagenome | biome: Broiler Chicken; feature: Gastrointestinal Tract; material: Caecum | place: Ireland | collected 2018 | study: Broiler...
CATCAATAACAATATTTTTACTAGCAACTGGCATAGAAAAAGTTTCTACACTTTCAGAAAAATAAGTTTTCATCATACCAACAAATATAATAAAAATATAAATATAAAGTAATACTTTATTATTCTTCAATTTCTTCATTTTGCTTTTCAGAGTTAAGTACAACATTTTCATTACTCATTATTATCTCACTTTCAATAGGTTCACTTATATTTTGACTTTTAATTTCTGTTATTTCTTTTTCTAATTTAGTTATTTTTTCTAATAAATTTTTATTTTCATTTTCCATATTTTTTAATTTTTGTCTTAAATTTATTTCTATATCTGTTTTTTCACTATTTTTACTTTGTATAATATTATTTAATTTTAAAATTTGATTATTTTTTTGAACTAATTGTTCATTTAAAATTTTAATTTTATTTTCTAATATAGAATTATTTTCTGTATTTTCATTAATGCTAATATTATTTTCTTTATAAGTAATAGTTTCTTTAGGTATACTAAAGTTAGAAAATTGTTCAGGATTGAAATTTGACATAAAATCATTTTCTAAAGGAATTACATTTTTAAGTTGTTCTAAAGATTTTCTGTTATTATTTGAAGTATTTTCTTCAAAATTTTGATTTGTAAACATTAAATGAGAATTTAAATTAGTAATAAACTTTTCTTCATTATTAACTTTTACATTGTAATTATTTTGATTACTTTCTTTTTCATTATTAAATAATGTTGGTAAAAATTCTGGTAACATATATATATTTAGTGGATTTCTACTATCAATATAAATTTCATTTAAATAATAACCATCTAAATTATTATTAGATACAAATTTAGCTTTTACAACATCTTGTGATAAAGGTTTTCTATATTTAGATATTCCTAAAAAAGACCTTCCAAAATCTTCTGATTGACAATGATATAATGTAGAATTTACAATAAAACTACAATATAATTTATTATTTAATATATTAATGTTACAACTTTTTATTTTTTGTCCTTCAAATAATATTATTTGACTAGATATACCATTTTCATCTTTTCTTTTATATAATACTTGACTAGAAAAAAGACTTTTTATTATATATATATAATGTATTGCACCTTTAAAAGCAATAAATGAATAGTCTACTATTTGATAGCCTGTTTTATGTATTGGTATAAAGTCAGATATATTACCATTATTTATTTCTTTATACCCTATTTGAATATCTTTATATTTTTTTTGATATGCTATAATAATATTATTTTGATTTATTTTTTGCATATGAAATAAATTATTTGGCAATGTAGACAAAACATCTATATTTTCAGAATTAGTCCAACTTTTACCACCAACTAATGTTTTTATTGCCAAAAACTGATTTGGAGTATTATATATAAGGCTCATATTACCCTTAAAAAATATTGGATAGAAAAGTATATTTTCTAAAGTTTCATTTTTATTTTTAAATAAAACTTTATTTTTAAATCCATCTTCTTCTAATTTACATAAAATAATATCTCCATTATAATTTTGACAAAAAATATAAATTTCTTTATTAGGGCCAATGTCAACAGTAAAACAGTCTGTAACATTTTGTATTATCTTGTTAGTTATAGGATAGTTATTAGAACCTAATTTTTTACAATATATAGCTCTTTCTTCTCCATAATAAAAAGACAATATTTCATTATTTCTATTTAATAAAATATAGTTATTTTGCAATATTTTTCACCTCTTAAATATACTTTATTATATTTATATTCTATATTACTCTATCTTATAACCACTTAAAATATTACAATTATATTAAATTTTAACTAAGTTATATAAACATAGTAGATTTTTATTGTATTTTATGTTATAATTTAACAAATAATATTTGTAAATTGACAAATTTTACAAATAGAAAATAATTATTAATTAGGAGGTATTTTTATGAAGAAAAAACTTTTAACATTGGGTTTATCTTCAACTTTATCATTAAGTTCTGTGCTACCAGCTTTTGCTGATACTATACAAACTGATGATACAATAAATAAAACATCTATAGAAACGGCTATAGGTTTAAAATTTCCAGAAACAAAAGAAGATTTAGAAGCTAGATATATAAAAGCCAATTTAAGTGGTAATGGTGTAGGTATAGAAATAGATTTAAATTCTATTTTAAAAAATCCTACAAAACCTTTTAATGTAGAAGGTTATACTATTTCTTCTGAAATTATACAAGATGGTAATAAAATAAAAACTATAAAATTTAAAGTAGATGGTTTAGATGCCAAAGATGGCTATAAACTTGAAGTAACAGGTAAAAATTATACAAAAACAACTATAGATTTAAGTACAGCTACATATTCTAAAAGAATAAATATTAGTACAGCATCTAATTTACTTTTTGGAGATGTTAATAAAGATAATAAGGTAGATATTAATGATATAACTTTATTAGAAGAAAATATTAATACAGAAAATAGTGAAATTGACCTTAATAATGATGGTAAAATAACTATTGCTGATATAGCTATTATTAATTCTAATATGACAGTATCTACTGATGCAATTATTATAGATACAGAAATGGTTCCTTCTTATATTACAAATAAAATTGATATTAATGAATTTAATAATATAGCAAATACTCCAGAAAATAATGTAGCAAGTGTAGAAGGTGAAGTTAATGATTTATTTAATAATAACTCAACTAGTGTAAAATTTACTGCTACTGAAACTCAAGACAATGTTTCTATTCCTTTAGAATTTACAAATACTGTTGAAATGTCTAGTGTTGAAGTTAAAATTCCAACAGGTGTAGAAAATACTGAAATTAGCTTATATGATGAAGATGGACAAGTTATTTCTGTTTCAGATACTCCAGCTGTTGCTGCATATTCTATGACAAGAAACAACAATGAAAATGTAGTAGTTGTTAATCTTGGAGCAAGAAAGCCAGTTAAAAAAATAGTAATTAGTGCTAAACCTACTGAAGATGGTTATGTAGAAGTTGAACAAATTAAAATAATTGGTGACATTATTAGTGATGAAATTGTTCAAGATAATAAGGTAAAACAAATTAATGCTATTCCTAGTAGCGAAAAAGTAGATTTAAGTTGGAGTCCTGTAAATAATGCAATTGGTTATAAAGTATATTATGGAACAGATAAAGATAATTTAACACAAACTACAACTTCAAATGAAACAAAAATAACTATATCTAGTCTTGAAAATTTAAAGACTTATTATTTTGCTGTAAGTGCACTTTTTGCTGGTGCAAATGGTGAGGTTGAAGGTAATAGATCTACTATAACATCTGCTACTCCTAAACCTGAAAGTAAACCTTTAAAACCAGATTTTGTAGAAGCTGTGGCCAAAGATAAATCGATAACATTATCTTGGAAAGCTACTGAAAATGCAACAAGCTATAATATTTATGGAAAAACTGCAAATGAACAAAATTATACAAAAATGGCATCTAATATAACTGATACAAGTTATATTTTAACAAATTTACAAAATGATGTTGAATATACATTATATGTAACATCTGTAAATAGTATAGGTGAAAGTGAACCTTCTAATTTAGTAAATGCTACACCTAAAAAGGATGAAATTCTTATACCTACACTTCCTACATTAGACAAAATACCAAATACTAATATAGAAAGTGTTAAATTAGAAAGACCAGAATATTATAATCCTGACTTATATCCAAATGGATTTAAAACAGAATGGTTTGTAGATGGTGATTTCAACACTAGTTGGGTAGCTAGAAGATGGTATGATAGCACTAAAATTACTTTTACATTTAACGAACCAAAAGATATGAACTATTTAGTGTGGGTTCCTAGATTAGATAGTAATTATAGAGATAGTTTTGATAGATATACAATAGAAGTTTGGAAAGAAGGAGATGATTTAAATCAACCAGGCAAACAAGTTGCTGTTGATAAAAAAATAACAAATCGTGTTCAACAACATAAACAAAATGATTTCTTTATTTTTGATTTTCCAAAACAAGAAAAAGTTAAACAAATTGCTATTCAACCTATTCAATGGAATGGCTCGCCTACTAATATGAATGCATCTGAAGTTGCATTTTATGAATATAATGATATAGGTGATAGAGTATCCAACCTTTTTGCTAATTCTTCAAGAACAAAGTTAAATCAAGATGTTACAATAGAAACTATAAATAGCCTTAAAGAAGAAGTAAATAAAACAGATGGTTTTGTTGTTGATAAAGATATTTTATTAAAAGAACTTGATATTGCAACTTCTCTTGTTAATAACAATACAGAAAATTTAGGGATTATAAAAGATGATATATTCTCTATTAATCCTACAAATGATAGTAATAAATATTCAAAAGCTATAAATAATTGGCAACCATTAGGTGTTGTAGGACGTGCTAATGAAAAAGTAACTATATTTGCTGACATTCCTAAAGGTGAACAAGTTTATTTAGTTCCAACTCAATTTTATGAAGAAGCTAATAAACTATCTGCTGAACCTATATTATTACAAAATGGTAGAAATGTTATTAATATACCAAAAATTGGTCAAAATTATTATGATAGAGGTGGCTCTTTATATGTTACTTATAATGGTACTAAAGCAAATGAAATTAAACTACAAGTTATAGGTGGATATGATATTCCTTATCTTGAACTTAGTAATTTACATTCAAAAGAAATAACAGAAGAAAAAGTTAAACAAAAAATTACACAATTTATAAATGAACTTGAAGCATATGTTCCTACTTTACAAGGTAACCTTAAACATCAAAATCTTAATCAAGTAGAAATAGCTTTACCTAATGTATTATTATCTTTACCAGCTGATAAAGTTTTAGAAGGTATAAAAAGTGGCTCTAGCGATAAAGTTCAAAATTTATATGATAATGTTCAAGCTTGGGAAGAACTTATGGGTATTATGTATAAAACTTATGGTATAGATGACCATAAAAATGATAGTTTAGAAACTAGACATAATATTCGTTATATGCAAATGTTTGCTAATGCATTTATGTATGCTTCTGGTAATCATATAGGTATTGGTTATGAATCTGTTGCCCCTTTAATGACTGGTAAACCTGTTACACCTGGACAAACTTCTCCAAATAGTCTTTTTGGTTGGGGTATTGCTCACGAAATAGGTCATGTTATGGACGCTTTTGGTAAAGCAGAAGTAACTAACAACATTTATTCATTAATAGGCCAAACTTATGATGGTGATAAAAATATTTTACCTTCAAGATTAGAAGGTGGAGCTTATGAAGGTGCTTTCAAAAAAGTTTCTGTTGGTGGTGAAGGTGTTCCAAATGATTTATTTGTAAATCTTGCTATGTATTGGCAACTTCATTTAGCTTATGATGATAAAGATTCAACTCAATTCTATAACCAAGTTCATAAATTATATAGAACAGATGAAACAGTAAAATCATTTAATGGTATGGATAAATTTGCTGTTGCTGCTAGTAAAGTTGCTCAAAAAGATTTAACAGAGTTCTTCACAAGATGGGGTGTTGTTTTATCTGATAGTGCAAAAAATACTATGGTAAAAACAAAAGAAGAAAGAGCTATATATTATCTTACAGATGAATCTAGAAGAGTAAGATTAAATAATAGTTTTGAAGGTAGTAAAAATATTACAGTAACTGCTACAGCTACACTTGAAGATGAAAATACTAATACTGAAACAGATAAAACTAAATCTAAAAAAGTTACTATTAACATAACTAATAATTCTGGGGTATCTGATGAAAATATTCAAGGTTATGAAATATTGAGAAAAAGTGCTAGTGATAATCAATATAAATCTATTGGGTTTACTACAACAAATACTTATACAGACTATATAGGTTCTGCTAACAATATGGTATTTGAATATGCTGTTAAACCAATAGATATTTTAGGTAATGTTAGCCCTCAAGTAGATATTAAAAATCAAGTTAGAATTTCTTATGACAATACAATAGATATAAATTTATATAACCTTAATAAAGATAATAATACTGTTACTGTAAACTTTAATAGTCCTACTACTATTACTGGTGTTAAAATTACACCTATTGGTGATAATCCTGTTCTACAAAATGGTAAAGTTACTGTATATGGTAATATAGCAGGTGAAAATTCTCCTGTATCTGCTCAAGTTGGTGAAACACTTATTAAGGAAATAGATTTTTCTAAAAATAATTTTGCTAGTGATAAATCCAAAGCATACTTAACTTACTTTAATAAACCAGGTTCAACTGATGATAAAATTTGGGCTTATGATGTTAATAGCTTAAGATTAGATAGATTTGACTTTACAAACTATAATATAGAATTTTTATCTTACCCAGGTGATAATGTTGAATTTATGGAAATGGGTATTGGTAGATTAGCTAATGATTATACTTATGATAGTATTGATGATAATGGTCAACCTACAAAAGAAACAATAGCTAAAGATAGTTTAGTTATTGTAGGTAAATATAGAGGTAACTCTGCATTTAGTAATATTTATATTAATGGTAAATATCCAAAACAAAATTCATTAAGTGATAATATTGAAATAGAAACTCGCCCTGTTAGTGGTTATACACTTATGTTTGATACAGTAGATGAAAATGGTAAAATTACTTCTTCTACAGCTGAAGGTATATTTATATTTGTACCAGATTTACAAAAAGACAATTTAGGGGAAGAACACGAAAAACTTAGTCAATTGCCAACAGAAATTATGGCAGAAATGTGGAATATATCATTTAATGAAAATGGTACTGTAAATAAAAACTATAGAACAAGTGATACTACTTGGATATCTATGCCTACTGATGAAAGCTTACCTAAAATAGTTCTTCAAGGTGAACAAAAAAATCTTAAAGTTGATTTTAAATAATCTTAACTATTAATAAATTTATAATATCTACCACCTAAAATGGTGGTAGATAAATAAAGAAAAGGAGTTTTTTATTGTGATAAAGAAATTATTATCTAGTATTTTAATAAGTTTACTTTTTATAACAAATGTTTATGCTCAAGATACTAACGTAACAATTAATGTAAATAATAATGTTGCTAGTATAACTTTATCTGGTTTAACTAAAGATATACACGCTTTACAATTAGATATAATTAACCAAAATAACAACAATGATGTAAATTTTACACCAAGTTATAATTTTACTTATAGCAATATAGTACAAAAAGGTAATACTATATCTATACTTATAGATAATAGACTTAGTCTTACTGAAAATGGTACTTTAAATGTTGGTACTTTAACATTTAAAGATAAACCTAACTTATCTAAAAATGTTCAAATAGAACTTGTAAATTTAGATGAAAATTTAAAAGGCAATAAAACTAGTATAACTGCTACTATAAATGAAGGTAATACTGATACAACTACAAACAATAATGATACAACAACTGAAACTACTACAAACAACAATGACACAACTACTGAAACTACTACATATAACAACTCATATAATAATAACAACTCTAATAATTCTAGTGGAAACTCTAGTGATAGTTCTGGAGGTGGTGCTAACATAGGTACTCCTTCTGACAATAAAACTGAAAATATAACTAATTCAAATAATAACCAAAATAAACCAAATGGAAATATTGATATAAATACAATGTATCCAGTTATTAAACAATCTAACTTTAATGATATTAATAACCATTGGGCTAGTACACCTATAAAATATCTTGCTGATAGAGGTATTATAAATGGTATGAATGATAACACATTCGCTCCTAATAATAATATTACTAGAGCTGAATTTATAACACTTCTTGCTAAAATGGATAATATTAATGTAAATAATCATAAAGCACAAAACTTTACAGATGTACCTGCTAATGCTTGGTTTAATCCTTATGTAGATTGGGCTGCTAAAAATGGCATAACAAGCGGTACTACTGCCACAACATTTGCTCCTAATGACAATATTACTAGAGAACAAATGGCTGTTATGATTGAGAGATTTGCTAATTATAAAAACTTTAAATTAGATAGTAATAAAGAAAAAATTAACTTTAAAGATAATGCTAATATTTCTAGTTATGCATCATCTTCAGTTTCTAAAGTTCAACAAGCTGGTATAATTAATGGTAGACCTGATGGAAGTTTTGCACCTAAAGCTAATGCTACTAGAGGTGAATCTGCTCAAATGATTTATACAACGCTTACTATTCAATAATTAATTTATACTATAAGGTTGTAGACATTTTCTACAACCTTATTTATTATATTAATTTTTTAGGAGTTAAAATATGGATAAAAAAGCTATAATAGAAAAAGTTAAAAAAATTTCACCAAAATTTAAAGAAATAGGAGAAAAGTCCTTTTCTATGAATGGACTAGAAACTAATACTTTAGTTTTTGAGTATGAAGGAAGTGAATTTGTTTTTGTTGAAGGAAAAGATAATGTAGAGTTAGGTTGGGATTATAATGATGATTTAGGAAATAGTATAACTGAATATATGAAAAATTATTCTATAGGTTATTATGATTATCTTTTACAAGTTGAAAAAGATATAACAGAAGATTATACAAAAGAGATAGAAAAAGCAATTAAAAATAATGAAAGTGAAGAAGATATTCAACAAATAAGAGACGATTTAGAAGATGAATTAGAATTCAATAATGAAGAAAAAGAATTATATGAAAATCCAGATTTATTTGTAGAAAAATTTAAAACTTACTTAAATGAATGTACATCACCTGTTAGAAAAGCTAACATTAAATCAATGCTTGTTGAAACTGATAATCAATATTTAAAAAAAGCTATGACTTATGATGAAGTTATTGAAGAACTTAATAAAACAATATTTAGGTTACCTACTGAAGATGAGTGGGAATATATATGTAGTGGTGGTAAAAGAACAATTTTTAGATGGGGAAATATCTTTAATGAAGATTTAGATGATGAAATTTCTCCTATAGGTACTGGTAAATGTAAAGATAAAAATGAATTTGAAACTATTATAGATAAACCTAATATGTTTGGAGTTTATATAAGTTATAATCCATATAAATATGAAATTATTGATGATGAAACATATTTAAAAGGTGGTGATGGTGGTTGTTCTATATGTGGTGGTGATGGTCCTTTATATGTTCTCCCTTGTTTTAGTTCATTTTATAGATACAAAAAAACTTACAACACATTTGATGAAAATTATTATACAATAAGAAGAGTTGTTTCTTTAGACTAAAATTTAATTTTTTATATTTTAAAGTAAAAAAGCTATAGAAATTATCTATAGCCTTTTTAATATTCTATTTTTTTATATTTAAAACAAATACATTTATAAATTAAATAACCTATTATAGAAGATATAAAAGTATTTATTAAACTTGGTATTAAATATACAGATTCACTTATTATTGATATATTACTATTAATTATTTTCATAAATATAACATATAAACCATATGCTATTAAACCATTTATTAAAAGTGAAAATGATACCCCTAAACAAATTGATATAATATTAGCTATTAAAGTTTCTTTTAAATAAATAAAAACTAAATATGTTATTGGGAAATATAATATCATAGTATTAAATGCAAATAAATACCATAAATAATATTTAAGATTTTTTGCTTCTTGTGCCACTTCATTAACAAAAGGTAAAAGTAAAACTAAACAAATAAATAAAATAACTGAACTTAATAATATTGTAAATAAATATTTAGCTAATATAACTTTATTAGAATTTATAGGTAACACTCTTAAATACATATTAAAATTAGTTTTATTATTTAATATTTCATATTTTATATAATTACTAATAAATAGTATAAAAATTACAAAACCTACTATTAAATCTGCTAATGGTACATTTATAATTTTATAAAATACAAATAGTAAAATTCCAAACAAAGTAAACATAGGTATATCATTTTTAATGGTATAAAATTCTTTTAAAAATAACCCCTTCATAAACTCTCCTCCTTTTTTATAAATCTTTTTTTAAATATAATTTCATTGTAGTAAAATATGAAATTATATATATAATACAGCTAATAACAAAATATATTAATATTCTTATATTTAAAGTAAATATTTTTTCATTAAATATAAAATAAACTACCGAAAAGGATACTAAACCTATAATCATAAAAACTAATATACTTGTTAAATTTTTCTTTTCTATATCATTTAATATGAAAAATGGAAATAAAATAGCATTTGATATTAATCCTATTGAAAAAGATACTAAAAATAAACTATTAGTTAAATAAATACCTGATTTAAAATATTCTTTAGGAATAAAATTAAATTTTAATATATGTAAAATATAAAATACAAATATTACTAATATATTCAAAACTAAACCTAATAAATATCCTGTATTTATAATACTTTTTTTACCTAAAGGTGTACTAATTAAAAACTTTTCAAAGTTAGTAGATTTTCTTTTAGACATTACTGCTCCATATAAAGTTGTAGCCATAATAACAGATATTCCTGATGCTATAAGTTCTGGATCTGACAATGTAAATAAATATATAACATATACAAATATTATTGTTGCTAATGTGATTAAAATAGATTTCTTTTCATATAAAAATTCTTGAATTAATGCTTTCATAATCTACACCCCTTTTGTATATATAACCATAAGTTCATCTATTGAACAGTTATCAATAACAAGTGTAGGATATTGTGCTTTTATTTCTTCCTTATTATTTACAATAATATCATATCCATAACTTTTTTTAACTTGTTTTAAAATATAACTTTTATCTATTTTTCTTAAATCTTCATAACTACATTTTAATATACCATATTCATAAACTATTTTATCTTTACTTTCAAAAAATACAATTTTTCCTTTATCAATAAAAATTAAATAGTCAGCAACTTTTTCTAAATCACTTGTAATATGAGAAGATACTAAAATACCTTTATTTTCATCTTGTATAAAATCTAAAAATATATCTAATATTTCATCTCTAACAACAGGGTCTAATCCACTTGTAGGCTCATCTAAAATTAATAATTTAGCATCATAACTTAAACTAACTATTATAGATAATTTCATTTTCATACCTTTAGAAAATTCTTTAATCTTTTTATTTAAAGGTAATTCCATTTTATTTGCATAATTAAAATATTTTTCTTCATTCCAATTTTTATAAATATTTTTAAGTATTTTATTAAGTTTTGTTATATTTAAATTATCTGGAAAAGTATCCCCATCAAAAACTACACCTATGTAATTTTTAGTTTCATCTTTAAGTTGGTTATCACCTAAAATAATAACTTCACCACTATCTTTTTTTGCTATATCTAAAATAGTTTTTATAGTAGTAGTTTTACCTGAACCATTTCTACCTATAAGCCCTACAATACTACCTTTAGGTACATTAAAATTAATATTCTCAATACCAGCATCTTTATATTTTTTAGTTAAATTTTTTACTTCTAATATATTATTCATAGCTACTCCTCCTCAAAAATAATATCAATAATTTGTTTAAATTCTTCTACTGTAATACCTGATGATTTGGCAATACTTATACATTCTATAAGCTTTTGTTCAATAATTTTAAAATTTTGTTCTTTTAATCTTTCTTTATTTGTTGAAGAAACAAAAGTTCCTTTACCTGAAACTGTTTCTATAAAACCCTCTTTTTGTAAATCTTCATAAGCCCTTTTTGTAGTAATAACACTAATTTTTAAATCTTTAGCTAAAGCTCTTATAGATGGTAAAATATCACCCTCTTTTAAATCTCCATTTAAAATATTCATTCTTATTTGATAAGCTATTTGTTCATAAATTGGTTTATCTGAACTATTTGATATAATTATCTTCACATATAACCTCCTGTATATACTGTATATATAATATATATACAGTATATACACCTATTTAAAATTTGTCAATATATAAAATTTATTTTTATTAAAAAAATAAAAAAATAAGGCATACTTATGTATACCTTATTTTTTTATAACTTATTATTTAAAACATCTAATATTATATCTTTTATTATATTTATAACCTTTCATAATTATAAACTATTCATTATATCTTGCATATCATATTTACCAGCTGGTTTATTAGATAAAAATTTACTAGCTTTTACAGCACCTATAGCAAATACTTCTTTTGAATGTGCAAAATGAGTAAATTCTATTATTTCATCTTTACCAGCATATATAACAGAATGTTCACCAACAATATTACCACCTCTAATAGCAGATATACCTATTTCTTTATTACTTCTTTTTTCTCTTACTTGACTTCTATCATAAATATAATCAAATTTATTGTCCATAGATTCATTTATAGCATCAGCAAGTAAAAGAGCTGTTCCACTAGGTGCATCTATTTTTTGGTTATGGTGTTTTTCTATTATTTCTATATCAAAACCATTTTCATCTAATATAGCAGATGCTTTTTTTAATAAATTTGCTATAAGGTTAATACCTAAACTCATATTAGCAGATTTAAAAATTGGTATATGTTTAGATGCTTCTTCTATTTTATTAATAGTTTCATCACTTAACCCAGTAGTACATACAACAACTGGCATTTTTTTATCTAAACAATAATCTATAAGTCTATCAACTGCTATAGCAGTAGAAAAATCTATAATAACATCTGCTTGTATATTACAGTCATTTATATCGCTAAAAGTTGGGAATGGTGCATTAGCAGGGTTTAAATCTATACCTGCTACTATTTCGCTATTTTCATCTTGTTCTACTATTTTACAAATAGCTTGTCCCATTTTACCATTACAACCATGCATTATTATTTTTATCATATTATCACCTTTTCATTAGTTATTTTTAGTATAGCCTATTCTAAAATTAGAATAGGCTTAAAATTAATTTATTATTTCATTAAACCATAATTTTTCATAGCTGTTTTTAAAACTATTTTATCTTCTTCTTCCATTTCAATAAGAGGCTCTCTAAAATATGCTTTACCATAACCTATAAGCTCAACAGCAGTTTTTATAGGTATAGGGCTAACTTCACAAAATAGGGCATTATTAAGCTCTACTGTAGAAAGTTGTAAATCTTTACTTTCTTCTAAATTTCCATTTAAAAATGTGTCTACAATATTATGAGTATCTTTTGGTATAATGTTAGCCATAACAGAAATAACACCTTTGCCTCCTAAAGATAATATAGGTAATATTTGATTATCATTACCTGAATATATATAAAAATCTTTAGGACAAATACTAGCTATTTCTACAACTTGTGAAATATTTCCACTAGCTTCTTTTATACCTACAATATTATCTATTTTAGATAATTCTAAAACAGTTTTAGGTAACATATTAAGCCCTGTTCTAGAAGGAACATTATAAAGTATAATAGGTAATTTAACACTTTCTGCTAATATTTTATAATGGTTAATAATACCTTTTTGAGTTGTTTTATTGTAATATGGTGTAACTATTAAAAGTCCATCAACACCTAATTCTTCACATTTTTTACAAAGTTTAACACTTTGCATTGTATTATTACTACCAGCACCAGCTATAACTGGTACTCTTTTATTTACTTTTTCAACACAAAATTTAATAACTTCAAAACGTTCTTCTTCTGTCAATGTACTAGGCTCACCTGTTGTTCCACATACTACAATTGCATCTGTACCATTTTCTATTTGAAAATTTATAAGTTTTTCAAATGTATCAAAATCTACTGTTTTATCTTCTTTAAATGGGGTTATTATAGCTACCCCTGAACCTGTAAAAATACTCATAATATACACCTCTTTTTTATTTTTGTATTAAATCATATCATTTTTTATAATATATTCAGCTATTTGAACAGCATTAGATGCTGCTCCTTTTCTTATGTTGTCTGCTACAACAAACATATTTATACCACTATCTACACTTTCATCACGTCTTATTCTTCCTATGTAAACATCATCTGTACCATTAGATATTGTAGCTAAAGGATATTCATTTTTTGTATAGTCATTTAAAACTATAACCCCTTGCATATTTTCTAATTCTTTAATTAATTCATCAATTTCAAAATCTTCATAAAATTCTACATTTATACTTTCACTATGTGAATTTTCAACTGGTACACGAACAGTAGTAGCTGTAATTTTTAAATTTTCATCATGTAATATTTTTCTTGTTTCATTTACCATTTTCATTTCTTCTTTTGTATAACCATTATCTAAAAAGTTATCTATATGTGGTATACAGTTATTGGCTATTGGGTGTAAAAACATTTGAGGTTCTTCACCTTTTAACCCATTTTGTAAATCTAAAACACCTGCTCTACCAGCTCCTGAAACTGCTTGATAAGTAGAATAAACTATTCTTTTAATTTTATATTTATCATTTAAAGGCTTTAAAGCAACAACTGCTTGTATAGTTGAACAATTAGGATTTGCTATAATACCTTTATTTTTTGCAATATCTTCTGGATTTACTTCTGGTACAACTAAAGGTACATCTTTATCCATTCTAAAATATGAGCTATTATCTATTACAATACAACCTTTACTAGCAGCTATAGGCGAATATATACGACTTGTTTCTCCACCTGCTGAAAATAAAGCAATATCTATACCTCTGTCAAAAGAATTTTCTGTAAGTTCTTCTACTTCATATTCTTTTCCATTAAAAGTTATTTTAGTTCCTGCACTTTTTTTAGATGCAAATACATAAAAATTATCTATAGGTAAGTTTTTTTCCTCTAAAACTTTTAAAAAAGTTCTACCAACCATACCAGTAACACCAACAACAGCTAAATTAACTTTTTTCATAAAATTTTCTCTCCTAAAAACATAATATAAAAGACTGACTAAAAAGCCAGCCTGAAAATTTATAGAACTAGCCCAAAGGCTAATAAAATATAATCGTTCTAATTAATTGTTCAGATAGCTCTCCGTCAATAAAAAGACGACAGTCATAAGGCTATTAACCACTACAACCAGATTTAAAATATTTAGGTATTTTAAATCTTCGGCATTTTTTCCTTTTAGTATATTTCTTTTGTACCTAAATACATCTACATACTTACTAATAAAAAACGCACCTCTATCATTTTTTATATAATAACATTTTAATTTTTCTATGTCAATATATTATATTATGTTTAAATAAATTTATACTTATTTTTACGTTTTAAAGTTAAAAAATTTATTTTTAATATATATAAATTTCATTGTATCAAAAAATAAGTTTATATTTTCAAAAATATTCATTAAATTTATAACTTTCTTTTAAACTTTTATTATTTTTTATTTTCAAATTTTATTAATTCATTTATAAAATCTTTTAAATTTTTATTAGATAAATCTAAACCTCTAGGCAATAGACTTTTTTTAGTAAAACCTGGTATACTATTTACTTCTAAAACATAAATATCATCATCTTTTATTATAAAATCAACATTTGCATAACCTTCACACTTTAATAAATTAAATGACTTTTTAGCTACTTCTTTTATCATAGTTTGTAAAAATTTTGGCAACTTTGAAAAATATATGTTAGTATCTTTATTATATTTAGCACTATAATCAAAAATTTCTTTATCTGTATTAATATCTAAAACAGGCAAAACATATAAACCATTTTCATTTTGTATAACACTACATATAGCCTCTTTACCATCAATAAATTTTTCTATTAAAACATCATCTTCTAACTCTTTAATACTTTCTATAGCTTCAAAAACTTCTTCTATATTTTTAGCAATTTTTATACCTATACTAGAACCCCCTTTATTAGGCTTTACTATAACAGGATAAATAAGTTCATCTATTTCATTTTTATATAAGTATGGATTTTCATTTTTTCTTATATATACGTAATCTATAACTGGTATATTATTAGCTTTTAAAATAGTTTTAGAGAGATTTTTATCCATACATATTCCACTTGCTAAAGATTTACTACCTACATACTTTATATTTAAAAGTGTTAAAAGAGCCTGTATAGTTCCATCTTCACCTATACCACCATGCATAAGATTTAAAATAATATCAGGTTTAAAATCATTTATAGATTGTATTAATATCTCTACATCTTTTACATCTATATCTAATATATTATATTTTTCTTTATCTATATTTTTAATAACATTTTCAAAAGATTTTAAAGATATTTCTCTTTCTAAAGATATACCACCTTTTAAAATCATTAGATTAGACTTCATTTAATCCCTCCAAAACTATATATTATAAATTTCTTAAATTTTTTGCTGCATCTTCTGGTAACATTGAATTTACAAACATACCTGTAGAAAATTCAAAACCAGCTAAATTTCCCACTCTAGGTATAATTTGTATAAAAAAATGATACTCATATTCTTCTCTAATTCCATTATAAACACATATATTATAATCTACATTATTACAAGCTAAATTTAATTTAATTAAACATTTTTTTAAAATAATACCTAATTGATTAATCATATTATTGTCTAAATATCTAATATTAGTAATATGCTTTTTAGGTATAATATTAATTTCATAACAATATAAACTGTCTTCTGGACAAAATGCTATAAATTCATTATTCTCATAAACTAAATTTTTACTATAATCTAAATTACAAAAATAACATTTACAATATTCTTTTTCATATTGTTTCAATACATTTAACATATATTTTTGCTTATTAGGTAATATATCTAAACCTAAAACCTGCCAATGTGAATGTGATTGAGAAGCTCCTGCATTCATACCTTGGTTTTTAAAAACTTGTACATATTTTAATTTATTATCTTTATATAAAATATTTAATATATCTTTTATAGATTTTATTAAATAAAACATATGCTCATCTGTATAATTAATTATGTTTTTTTCGTGGTCTTTAGTATCTATTAAAACATAATGTACCCCATAACTTTCTCTATCATATCCTGTTATAGGATATTTATTATATATTATTCTAATTTCATCATTAAAACTACTATAAACTGGTTCTGAAGTCATATGTTTATTTTCTAAACAAAATGGACATATTTTTAAAGGTGTTGTTAGTATATCTTTCTTAATATTTTGTGGTCTTTTTGCTCTATCTAAAGAATAAATTACACATTCTCCAGTTAAAAAATTTTTCTTAATCAATTTCCCACTTCCTGTTCTATATACCATTTTTCTATATTATTGTATTGGTTATAAATATTCGGCTTTTTATCTCCCTTTACAGTATAGTCTGTAAGAAGAATTTGGTCTTTAAAAAGTATACCTACAACTGGTAATTGTTCTGCAAAATATTGTTGCATATCTTTTGCAGCCTTTAAAAATACTTCTTCAGATGTAGCATTATATAAATTGCTTACTAAAAGGTCCATTCTAGAATCTTTAAAATTTTGATAATTAATTCCACCTTCACCAGTTCCTGAAGACATTAAAAAACTTTGTAAATTTGGTATTGTACCAAAATCTATACCTGCTAGAAACATATCAAAATTACCTGTTTCTAAATCCTTTTTATATTCTTCAAAAGGTTTCTTTACTATATTAATATTAAGCCCTAATTGACTTAATCTTTTTTGTATTAATTCTGCTGTTTCTGTTCTTTCTTTATTTTCTTTATTAACCAATAAATTTAAAGTAGTCATTTCTTTTGTAAGATTAGCTTTACCTAAGGCCTCTATAGATTTTGCTAGATTATAGTCATACATTTCTAATTCTTTATATGCTAAAAAAGATTTTGGATTTATAGGGGCTAAAGCTTTTTCTCCATTATTTAAATATATATTTTTTATTATTTCATCTTTAGGTATAGAATAAGCTATAGCTTTTCTAAGTTCTACATTTTTAAATATATCTTTATCAAAGTTAAAACCTAAATATTCAAAATTATTACTATTTATACCTGTACTTATTTTTTCTCTTTTATAATTCAAATTTCCCCAATTTGAAAAATCTATTGTTAAACTATTTATTATATTTTTTTCAAAAGCATATAAATCTGTTTGTTTATCAGATGTTATTATAACTTTAATAGTATTAATATATGGTGTTCCTTTAAATGATTTTGTTTTTTCTAAAATAAGCTCATTAGCTAATCTATAACTAGAGTATTTAAAACTACCATTACCTATAGGTTTTAAACTTTTACTATTTTCTATTTCTAAATTATTTTTATAATAATTACTTGGTATAATAGGAAAACATAGATTATACATAAAAAAACTATAAGGCTCTGTATAGTTTATGATAACTTTATTACCTTTGTTACTATATGATGCTACATTATTTAAAGCACTTTTATACAATGAATTTTCTGTAGCTCTTATAGTATCTAAAGAAAAAATAACATCTTTAGCTGTTAATTGTTTACCATCATGCCAATATATATCATCTCTAATAGTTATAGAAACTGTTTTTCCACCTTCTTCAATAGAATAATCACTTGCAATATTTGGTATAGGCTTTAATGTTTCACTATCTATTGTAAAAAGTGGTTCAAAAATAAGTTTTAATATATTATCTACTGTAATATCTTCATTTACAAGTGGATTTAGTGTTTTAGGCATTCTCATAGAAAGAACTAACTCTCCACCTTCAACTGGATTTTGTATTTCTTCTTTTGCTTGTGTTGTTATTTGTTCACTTACTATTTCACTTGAATTTTGTGTATTTTGTTCTGTATTATTTTCAATTGCTTCTTGATTTATTGTTGTTTCTACATTTGTAGGTTGATTTTCATTTTTTGAGCTATTTTCGCAACCTACTAAAATAGTAAAAACAAAAATAATTAAAAATAATTTATATATTTTCATATTTCCTCCAAAATATTTTATCTTAAACTATATAAATTTCAATATTATATTGTATCCTTTTTTCAATAAATTTATTTTTGTTACATATTTATCTGTTTCTTTAAAAGGTATTGTATGTATATCACCATTTAAAGAATATTTTTCGTCCTCAAGCCATTTATAAACATTAGTAGTACCTGCATTATAAGCACATAATACTAATTTTTCATCTTCAAATTTTTCTATTAAATATCCTAAATAATAACAACCTATTTTTATATTAGTTTCTGGCTCATATAACATTTCTTCTGAAAAATCTTCTATTTCCATTTTATCTGCAAGCCACTCTCCTGTTTCTGGCATTATTTGCATAAGACCTATTGCCCCTTTATTAGAAATAGCATTTTTGTCAAATCTACTTTCTGCATTTATAACAGCAAAAACTAAATCTTGTTCAATATTATATTTTTTAGCATACTTTTCAACTATATTTTCATATTTTATAGGAAATATATATGAAATAAGGCTTTTTCCTAAAAATATTGCTACAATTAAAAATATTAATATATTAAAAATTTTTATTATTTTCTTTCCATTTATAACATAAAACATTATCAAACTTCCTTTTTTAATTGTTGTTTTATAAATTCTTCAAGGTTTTCTCTGTCTTCATTTATTATAATAAAATCTGCATATTTTTTATTTTCTTCAAAAGGTATTTGTTTATTTATTCTTTTTAATAATATGTCTTCTGATAAATTGTCCCTTTTAATAAGTCTTTTAAGTCTAGTTTCTAAAGAACAATGTACTAACCAAACTTTATCTACTATTTTATGTAAATTAGTCTTTACCAAAAGAGGTGCATCTATAACTATATATTTATATTCACCTTTTTCTTTTATTATATTTATTGTATCTTTTATTTCTTTTATTATATATTTATGTGTTATGTTATCTAAACAAGACAATTTTTCTTTATCATTAAAAACTATATTTCCTAATTTTTTTCTGTTTATTTCATTATCTATATTTAAAATATCTTTTCCAAAATGTTCTATTATTTCAAAATAGGCTTTATTTCCTTTTTTTATAATATTATGTCCTATTTTATCTGCATCTATAATATATGCATTATATTTTTCTAATATAGAACAAACTGTAGACTTTCCACAGCCTGTTCCCCCTGTTAACCCTATTATAATAGTTTTATTTTGTATCATACCAATTTTCACCTTCATTTATATCTATAAGCAGTTTAACAGAAAATTTTATAGCATTTTCCATTTCATCTTTTAATATTTTTTTTATTATATCTTTTTCGTCTTTGTAAGCCTCTATTAAAAGCTCATCATGTACTTGTAAAATTAATCTAGATTTTAAGTTTTCTTTTTGTATAAGATTATAAACTTTAACCATAGCTATTTTTATAATATCAGCGGCAGTACCTTGTATAGGTGTATTCATAGCTATTCTCTGTCCTATACCTCTTTGCATAAAATTAGATGAATTTATTTCTGGAACATATCTTATTCTATTAAACATTGTTTTTGTATAATTTGTTTGTTTTGTATCTTCCACTATATTATCTAAAAATTCTTTTATTTTAGGGTATTTGTCAAAATATTCATTTATATATTCTTCAGCTTTAGCTTTTGTTATTCCCAAATCTTGTGCTAATGTAAAAGCTTGTTTTCCATATATAAGACCAAAATTTATAGCCTTTGCTGCACTTCTTTCAAAACTTGTAACTTCATCTAATGGTTTTTTAAATACTTTTGATGCTGTTATTTTGTGTATATCTTGTTCTTCATTAAAAGCTTGTATAAGATTTTCATCTTGTGATAAATGTGCAAGTACTCTAAGTTCTATTTGAGAATAGTCTGCATCTATAAAAATATAATTTTCTTCTGGTTTAAAAACTTTTCTAACTTTATGTCCTATTTCTATTTTTATAGGTATATTTTGTAAATTAGGTTCTGTACTACTTATTCTTCCAGTAGCTGTTGCTGTTTGATTGAAATTAGAATAAATTCTGCTAGTTTTTTCATCTAATACATTTAATAACCCATCTGCATAAGTACTTTTAAGTTTTGCATAAGTTCTATATACTAATATTTTAGGTACTATTTCGTGTTGGTCACATATTTTTTCTAATACATCTGCTGATGTAGACCAACCTCTAGTTGTTTTTTTACTTCCTTTTAATCCCAATTTATCAAAAAGTATTTCACCTAGTTGTTTTGCTGAATTAATATTAAATTCTTCATCTGCCAACCAATAAATTTCTTTTGTAAGTTCTTCTATTTCTTTGTCCAATTCTTCTTGATATTGCAAAAGTTCTTCTTTAGAAGCCTTTATACCGTATATTTGCATACTAGCTAATACATATATAAGAGGCATTTCTATATTATAAAATAACTCTTGTTGATTATTTTCTTCTATTTTAGCACTAATAATAGGTTTTGTTTTATAAGCTATATAACTTTGTATGGCACAATATTTAAACCATTTTTCTTTTTCTATATCTAAAATAAATTTTTTAGATTTTCTTGTACCTAAAAGTTCATCTTTATCACTATATTCTAGTTCTAATATTTCTTCAGCAATATTGTTATAATCATATTTGCTTTTTGTTGGATTTAAAATATATGTTCCTATCATAACCTGAACCTCCCACGACTAAAGTCGCGGGGTTCCTGCTTCATAGAATTTTGCATAT
>ERZ1643246.1894-NODE-1894-length-21417-cov-16.040492_pt1 | contig 21417 bp, 21 predicted proteins | sample MGYA00579265_ERZ1643246 | MGnify/ENA primary metagenome ERZ1643246 (study PRJEB29033, sample SAMEA4952261) | chicken gut metagenome | biome: Broiler Chicken; feature: Gastrointestinal Tract; material: Caecum | place: Ireland | collected 2018 | study: Broiler...
CCGTCCCGCTGCGCGGGTCCCGTGGGCAATATGCTGCCCGTTACCCCACCAGACTTCCCAGCCACTGGCTCACCGGTATGTACCCCAACGGCAGAAAAATCGCCGGCAGCATATTGATACCCCACCGAATGTTCCATTCGGCGGGGTCCCCTTCCCTTTTATTTTGCGGCCGCCGGAAGTGAATTCCGCCGGCCTTCGGCGCAAAAGCGCCGTCCCGCTGCGCGGGTCCCGTGGGCAATATGCTGCCCGTTACCCCACCAGACTCCCCAGCCACTGGCTCACCGGTATGTATCCCAGCGGCAGAAAAATCGCCGGCAGCATATTGCCCACCCGCAGCTTCTCCTTGGGCAGGCCCAGCATATTGACGCCGATGCCCACGATGATGGTGCCTCCCACGGCGCTCATCTCGTTGATCACCGCCGGGTCCATGCCCTGGCCCACCGCGGCGAAAATCAGGGTCAGACCCCCCTGGTAAACCAGAATGGGCACAGCGGCAAACAGCACCCCCACCCCCATGGCAGCGGCAAAGGTGATGGAGGTCACCCCGTCGATGACCGCCTTTGAGATAATGATGTCGTAATTGTGGTTCATGCCCGCCTCCATGGAGCCGTTGATGGCCATGGCCCCCACGCAGAAGAGCACCGAGGCGTTGACAAAGCCCTCCACAAAGCGGTTGTTGCCCTCGCCCCGGACCAGCCGGCGGCGGAGCAGCTCTCCCACCCCGTCCATCCGCTTTTCAATGTTGATGGCCTCCCCCAGCAGGGTGCCCACCACCATACACACGATGACGCACAGGCTGTCCGCCGTGGCGATCATGCTGGTGATGCCGATGCCCAGCACGCACAGGCCCAGGGCAAAGGTGAGGCCCGAGGCAAACCGGGCGCTGATGCGGTTTTTGAATACCAGTCCCAATACGCTCCCCAGAACGATCAGGACCACGTTGATCACGGTGGCAATCATAGCTTCTCCTGCTTTCACACTGCAATGCGTTAATAGCGCTATGATACCCCTTTTTTTCCCATTTGTCAACGGACGACGTATGGCGGACAACCCGTTGGGAATACAGTGGTAGGCGAAGGGAGGCGGCGCCATGAAGCTCGACCGGACATCCATGCTATACGGTACTCTGCTGCTCACAGGCACCGGGATCTGCTCCCAGGCCCTGGGATTTGTATACCGCATTCTGCTGTCCCGGCTCATCGGGGCGGAGGTGATGGGCCTGTACCAGCTGGTGATGCCGGTGTACTCGGTGCTCATGTCCATCACCGCCGTGGGGCTGACGGCGGCTGTGTCCAACCTGTCGGCCAGCTACCACGCCGTGGGCAACCGGGCGGCCATTGCCGCCCTGCTCCGCCGCTGCCTGACGCTGTTTCTGGTCCTGTTCGCCCCGGCGGCGGCGGTCACCGTGCTGTGCTACGACCCCATCTCGGTCTATCTGCTGGGGGACGCCCGCACCCAGACCGGGCTGGTGCTGCTGCTGCCCTGCGTGCTGCTCACCGGGGTGGAGAATCTGCACAAGCACTATTTCTACGGCACGGGGAACGTGCGGCCCCCGGCGGCGGTGGAGCTGTGCGAGCAGGTCATCCGGGCGGGGGCGGTGCTGGGGCTGCTGGTGCTGTTCCTGCCCCAGAACCCGGAGCGGACGGTGGCCCTCATTGTGCTGGGTATGACGGCCTGCGAGCTGTTTTCCGCCCTCACCCTCCTGCTGCTGGCCCGCCGCAGCCTGGATCGGACCGCCGGCCTGCCGGGGCGGATCCCCGGCAGGCGGGAGCTGAACCGGAAGGTGGCGGCCCTGGCCCTGCCGGTGGCCATGACCAGCCTGCTGGGCAACCTGATGGGGTCGGCCACGGCGGTGATCATCCCCCAGCAGCTGGTGCGGGCGGGGGCGGAGGTAAGCCAGGCCATGAGTGCCTTCGGCGTGCTGTGCGGCATGACCATCCCCATGCTCTGCCTGCCCACCGCCTTCATCGGGGCCCTGGGCCTCACCCTGATGCCCCGGCTGGCCCAGGCCGCCGCCCTGGGCCGGACCGACCTGGTCCGCAGCCGCCTGGACCGGGCCATGCTGGCCACCTCGGTGCTGGTGCTCCCCGCCATGGCCCTGCTCACCGTGCTGGGCCCCACCCTGGGGGTACTCCTCTTCCGGGAGTCCACGGCGGGAAACTATCTGCTCCCCCTGGCGGTGGGGGTGGCTCTGTCCTGCTGGCAGGCGGTACTCTCCGGCGCCCTCAACGGGGTGGGGCGGCAGAGGACCGCCGCCCGCAACGCCCTGCTGTCCGCCGTGGCCGAGCTGGGGTGTACCTACTTCCTCATGGGCCTGCCGGGGGTGGGGCTGCGGGGCTATGTGGCGGGTTTTGTGCTCTCCGCCGCCCTGGGGGCCTGGCTCAACTGGCGTGGGGTGCGCAAGGCCACCGGCCTGAAGGCCCGGTTCTTTGCCTGGTGCGCCGCCCCCGGCCTGGCCGCTTTGCTGATGGGCCTGGTGACCCGGCTGCTCTTTCTCACCCTCCGCTCCCGCGGGCTGGCCGACATCCCCAACCTGGGGGTGTGCCTGGTGTTCGGCGGCGTGTTTTACCTGGCCGCCCTCCAGGCCCAGGGGGTGTCCCTCCGCTCCATCTTCTTCCGGAAATGAAAACAGCGGCGGCCCGCAACGGGCCGCCGCTGTTTTGCGCTTACTCCTTGGAGAACTGATCCTTGCCCACGCCGCACAGGGGGCACACCCAATCGGCGGGCACCTGCTCCCAGGGGGTGCCGGGGGCCACGCCGTTGTCCGGGTCGCCGTTGGCGGGGTCATAGATATAGCCGCAGATATCGCAAACATACTTGTCCATGAGAAAATCTCCTTTTCTGAATTGTGTTGCAAAAGGCAGGCGGGGCAAACAGCCTTGCCGAATCCCCTGCCTTGTGGTATGATACGCTTGTTACGCTATTATTTATAACACATGAGGGTACATCGTGAAAATTGGCAATATCACCATAAATACAAAGCTGGCATTGGCCCCTATGGCCGGAGTGACGGACCTGGGGTTCCGCACCGTCTGCCGGGAGCTGGGAGCGGGATATACCGTTACCGAGATGGTCAGCTCCAAGGCCCTGTGCTATCAGGATAAAAAGTCCATTCCCCTGCTGAAGCTGGGGGAGGGGGAACATCCCGCCGCCGCCCAGATCTTCGGCAGCGACCCGGCCTGTATGGAGCAGGCGGCGGGCATCGCCGCGGAGGTGTCCGGGGCGAATATCATCGACATCAACATGGGCTGTCCGGTGCCCAAGGTGGCCAACTCCGGGGACGGCTCGGGCCTAATGAAAAATCCCGACCTGGCGGTGAAGGTGGCCGAGGCGGTGCTCCGGGGCGCCGGCGGAAAGCCGGTAACGGTGAAATTCCGGCTGGGCTGGGACAAGGGTTCCATCAACTGTGTGGAGTTTGCCCAAGCCATGGAACAGTCCGGAGTGTCCGCCGTGGCGGTCCACGGCCGCACCAAAACCCAGATGTATGCCGGGAAGGCCAACTGGGACTACATCAAGGCGGTAAAGCAGGCGGTGTCCATTCCGGTCATCGCCAACGGGGACGTATTTGAGCCGGAGGACGCGGTGCGTATTTTGAAGTACACCGGGGCGGACATGGCTATGATCGGCCGGGGCTGTTTCGGCAACCCCTGGCTGTTCCAGCGGGCCCTTGCCGCCCTGGAGGGCAGGGAGATCCCCCCGCTGCCCCCCCTGGCCCAGCGGTGCGACACGGCGGTGCGGCAGTTTGAGCTGTCCGCCGCCCAGAAGGGGGAGCACATCGCCTGTCTGGAGGCCAGGAAGCACTACGCCTGGTATCTGAAGGGGGTCCCCTACGCGGGCTACTATAAGGAGCAGATCAGCCACGTGTCCACCCTGGAGGACATCTACCGGGTGACGGCGGGCATCAAGCGGGATCTGAAGGACGGGGAGCGGTAAGGGCCGCCGCCCGGAGCAGGAGGTGAGGAAGGCGTGAAACCGGAATGGGAGCTGGTCCAGCGGGCCCGTCAGGGGGACGAGGACTGCTTTGCCGCCCTGGTGGAGCAGAACCAGGGCCGCATTTACAACCTGGCCCTGCGGATGGTGGGCAACCCGGACGACGCGGCGGAGCTGTGTCAGGAGGCCTTCCTCAACGCCTGGAAGGGCCTGGGGAAATTTCAGGGGGACAGCTCCTTTGCCACCTGGCTCTACCGGCTGACCAGCAATGTGTGCATCGACTTCCTCCGCAAGGAGAAGCGGCGCAGCGCTCTGTCCATGACGGTCTCCCTGGACGACGGCGGGGAGGAGCAGCAGGCCGACCTGCCCGACGAGCGGTACTCCCCCCACGCGGAGGCCGAGCGGCGGGAGCGGCAGGACACCCTGCGGGCGGGCCTGGCCGCCCTGTCGGAGGAGCACCGGAAGGTGCTGGTCCTGCGGGAGCTGGAGGGGCTGTCCTATGGGGAGATCGCCCAGCTGCTGGAGGTGGAGGAGGGCACGGTGAAGTCCCGCATCGCCCGGGCCCGGCTGGCCCTGCGGAAATATTTACTCCAGAGCGGGAACTTTTTCGACGATCCTTCGTCCATAAAGTGAAATAACCGGAATTGGATTCTGGCAAACAAGGAGGGATCGACATGCTGGACTGTGATCAGGCGCTGGAACTGCTCAGCGCAAAGATAGACGGCGCTCTGACGGCGGAGGAGTCCGCCGCGCTGGAGGAGCACCTGGCGGCGTGCCCGGCATGCCGGGCGCTCCTGGCCGATTTTGAGTCGCTCCACACGGAGCTGCCCCGGCTGGCGGCCCAGCCCCCGGCCGGTCTGAAGGACGATATCATGGCGGCGGTGCGCCAGTCCAAGGTGACGCCCTTCCAGGGCAAACAGAAACAGTGGCGGTGGCGCTCGCTGGCCTCGCTGGCGGCGGTGCTGGTGCTGGTGTTTGTGGGCGGCAGCGCCCTGCGCCAGTGGGACGGCGCCGCCTCCCGGGCGGGACAGGTCCCGGCGGCGGGGGGAGAACCGGCATCCAACGCCGCCCAGGACACCACAGCCCCCGCCGTAGCGGCGGCCACCCCGAACGCCCAGCCCACCGGCAGCGTTGAGGAAAAAGCCGGCCGGAACCTGGAGGATACCGACCAGCCTTCCGTCCAGGTCTACACCGAACAGCAGCAGGTTGAGAGCACCGCTCCTCCCGCCACCTCCGCCCCCACACAGGAGATCGCCCCGGCGGAGGGGAGCAGCCCCGACCCTGGCCAGGCGGAGGAACGGGTGAATCCCACTGGGCTGACCATCACCCCCGACAGCATGGAACTGACCCAGACTCAGGCGCTGGAAAGGCTGGCCCTGTATCTGGGCTGGGCGGCGGACAGCCTGACGGCGGACAGCTCCGGCGTGCTTACCGGGCCCAATGAGGACGGGATCACCCACACCATCACCTGCATCGGTCTGAACGAGGCCGGCACCGGCTGGGTCTGTCAGGTGGAGGAGATCCACCCCGGCGCCGACGGTACCGCCAGCTGCGCCACCTACACCGTCCCTCTGGACGGAAGCGAGATTACCCAACCCTGATGAGCCGTAAAAAAGCGCGGGCCGCCGGCCCGCGCTTTTTTGCGCTCTGATGTGACGGAAAACCGCCCTGCCGCGTATTTCAGGTGAAAGGCCTTTTCAACCACTTTGGAAAGGAGGGAGATCGGAATGGATGGAAACGCTCAGGAGTTTTCCACCCATGCGGAGGAATTGGTGGACAAATACGCCAAGCTGGTCTACCAGCTGGCCTACGCACGCACCCGCAGCAGGGAGGCGGCGGAGGATATCTTTCAGGACGTGTTCTCAGGCTGGTGAGCAAGCGGCCGGTTTTTGACAGCGAGGAACATGAAAAAGCCTGGTTCTGCCGGGTGACCGTCAACTGCGCCAACTCTCACTGGCGCAATCCTTTCCGCCGCCGGACCCAGCCGCTGGACGAGACCCGGGCCGGAGAACTGGCCGCCCCCGGCCCCGAGGAGGGCGGCGGGGCGCTGGACGCCTGCCTGGACCGGCTTTCCCCACAGCTGCGCACCGTGGTCCATCTCTACTACTACGAGGGCTATTCCGGCCCGGAGATTGCCGCCCTGCTGGGCAAGGGGGAGTCCGCCGTGCGGATGGCCCTCATGCGGGCCCGGCGGCAGCTGCGGGATTTTTGGGAAGAAGGAGGGAATTCCTGTGTTTGAGCATGAGTACCAAAGCCGCTTTGACGCCGTGGCCCCCAGCCCGGAGCTGGTGGCCGACACCAAAATCAGGCTGCGCGCCGCCCTGTCCGGGAAGCAGCGGCCCCGCCGCCACCTGACCCGCCGGGAGCTGACCGCTCTGGCTGCCGCCGCCGTCCTCACCGTCTCCGCCCTGGCGGCGGCTCCCGCCGTCTGGCAGACCATTCAGAAAGACCTGGGCAACCGGGCCCCTTACGCCGCCCAGGTGCTGGGCTGCTGCGAGGATCAGGGGGTCCGCATTGAGGTTCAGGCTGCTCTGGCTGACACCAGGGTGACCCGGCTCTACTTCACGGTACAGGATCTGACCGGGAACACCCTAGACGCGGACACCACAAGCGATCTCACCCTCTCCCTGGAAACCAATGGACGGTTTGACCGGGGCAATGGCGGTAAGGGCCTGGAGGTACTCTCCTATGACCCGGAGCAGCGCCTGGCCACCCTGGTGTACAGCCTCGGCACCGCTGAGCTGGCCGGCTCTCCTCCCACGCAAGTCCGCCTTGAAGCCAGCTGTTTTATTCCAGGCCATCGGCAGGCCCGGCTGGCGCTGAACCAGGAAGAGCTCCCCGCTCAGACTCTGGAAAGCTCCGTCACGGATACCGGCGTCACTGTTCTCCAGCCTGACCAGAACCACATGGCGCTGGAGAAAGATGGGGCTGTCTCCATCTCATCCATGGGCTTTGCCGCCGATGGACGCTATCACGTGCGCTTTGTCCAGGAGGGCACTATCTTCCCACTGATGGACAATGGAAGCCCCTGCTATGTGGAGTATTACCTGTATGACCCGGAGAACCCGGATCGCTGGCCTCAGCAGGACGTGGGAGACGTCATCTGCACCGACGTGCAGGACGGATGGGACGTTTGCCTGCCCAGCCTGACGCCGGATACCCTGAAGTACCTGGAGCTGGTCCAGTTGCGTACGGAATACGCAGCGGGGGGCGGCCGGCTCGAAGGCAACTGGAAGATCACCGTTCCGGTGGAGGTGATGGCTCTGCGCGCCGCCACTCCAGCCACAACTCTGGTTTTCCCCTATACCCACGGCGGAGAGATGCCCTTCGGCCACGACTGGGACGCCCGGTTGAAGCAGCTCACGGTCTCTCCCCTCAGCGTCTGCGCCGACTTTATTACACCGGAGGGACAGGAGTACCCCTGCCAGCTCACCGGCACAGAGCTCTCTCTTACCGTCACTCTGGCCGACGGCTCCGTGCTCACACCGGCCTATTATGACGAGGTGTGGAGCCAGCGGACAGGTTGGGTGATGTGGGAATTTGAAGCGCCCATCCAGCCGGAACAGGTGCGTTCTGTCACACTCAACGGCCAGAGTGTCCCCTTCCCATAAAGAACAACGCGCCGCAGGATCCTGCGGCGCGTTGCTTTTGCATATTCCCTTTCGTTCAGGGGCCCAGCGGGCCTTTCGGCCCCAGCGCTCCGGGTCCCAGCAGCTCGTCATACAGCTTCAGCTGGGCGTCCAGCAGCTCCCGCTGCTCTTTGAGCCCCTGCTTTTCCTCCAGGAGCGCGGCATATTGGCTCAGAAAATCGGCGTCCGCCAGCTGGCCCAGCTTGTACTGGTACTCCAGATTTTTCTTGTCCAGCTCCACCAGCTCCTCCTGGAGCTTCAGCGCCTCCTTCTCCTGCTGGAGGGAAAGGGCGCTCTCCAGCGACAGGTCCACGCTGCCGCTGAGATACAGCTGATACTGCAGCTCATGGGGCTTCTGGATCTCCCCCAGCAGCGTCAGCTGGTACTCGGCGTTTTTCTTGTCCCACTCGTACTGCTCCTTCTGGAGCTTCAGCTCATACTCCCGGGCCTTGAGCTGGGTCAGGGTCTCGTACTGCGCCGACCAGTCCTCCTCGCCATAGCCGTAGTACCACAGCCCGGCGGGCCGTTCCAGCAGCCGTATCTGCTCCCGAAGGGGCTCCAGCTGCAGCTCGGCCAGCTTCTTGCTCGCTTCCGCGGTATAGAATTGGCTCCACAGCTCGTCGCTGCTCTGGGTCACATAGCTCTGGATCACATTGGGCTCAGACGTCTGGGGCAGCTGCTGAGCTTCCACACCGGGGGCGGCCACGGCCGGGGCACCCACCGTCAGGCACAGGCCCGCCAGCAGCAGAGCGGGCAGCATGTTTCTCCGCTTCATCGGCTCTCCTCCTCTTTCCTTGTCCGCAGGAAAACGCACCTTACAGGTGTAACGTATCATACTCCGGGCCATTTGTGCATACACTTTTCTTTTTTTGTTTGTCCATACAGTCTCTGGAAGGAGCATGCAGGACCCTCCCCCAGGATTTGCGCGATTTTTCTAAAGTTTTTGTTGTAACCGCCGCCGCTTTCATGTATAATGGACAACAGCAGTTTACCGTACTGCTCCGCGATTCCAAATGTAAGGAGAGGAAACAAGTTATGAGCTATTCCGTACAAAACATCCGCAACGTCTGTCTGCTGGGCCACGGTGGCAACGGAAAGACTTCTCTGGCGGAGAGCATGCTGTACTTGACCGGTGGCACCCCCCGTCTGGGCAATCCCGTGGACGGGAACACCGTTTGCGATTATGATCCCGAGGAGACCCGCCGTCAGATTTCCATCTCCACCGCGGTGGCTCCTGTGGAATATAACGGCTGTAAGATCAACGTGCTGGACACCCCGGGCTACTTCGACTTCTCCGGCGAGGTCATCGAGGCCCTGCAGGTCTCCGACGCCGCCATCATCGTCTGCTCCGCCAAGGGCGGCATGAGCGTGGGCGCGGAGAAGGCCTGGAAGCTGTGCCAGCAGCGCAAGCTGCCCCGGCTGCTCTATATCTCCAAAACCGACGAGGACAACTCCGACTACAACGCCGCCTTCGACACCCTGCGGGAGCGGTTCGGCAAGAACATCGCCCCGGTGGTGGCGCCCATCTGGGACGCGGACAAGAAGGTCATCGGCTTTATCGACGTACTCCACAAGCGGGCCTTTGAGGCCGGCCCCAAGGGCGAACGCGTGGAGATCGACGTGCCCGACGACAAAAAGCCCGTGCTGGACGAGCTGTACAACGCCTTGAAGGAGTCCGTGGCCGAGACCAGCGAGGAGCTGATGGACAAGTACTTCTCCGGCGAGGACTTCACCTACGCCGAGATGATCCAGGGCCTGCGGGCGGGTGTGAAGGACCTGTCCCTGTTCCCCGTGGTGTGCGGCTCCGCCGTCTCCGGCCTGGGCACCCGTATGCTGCTGGACATCATTGTGGAGCTGCTCCCCTCCCCGCTGGAGGGCCGTCCCCTGATGGGCGAGAACGAGAAGGGCGAGCTGGACGAGTTCGTTCCCTCCCCCGGCGCGCTGCCCTGCGCCCTGGTGTGGAAGACCGTGTCCGACCAGTACGGCAAGTACTCCTATGTGAAGGTGCTCTCCGGCAACCTGAAGCCTGATATGCAGATGGTCAACTCCCGCACCGGCGCCACCGAGAAGCTGGGCCGGCTGTACGTGATGAAGGGCAAGAAGGCCGAGGAAGTCAAGGAGCTGGAGTGCGGCGACATCGGCGCCATCGGCAAGATGGAGAAGGTCAAGACCGGCGACACCCTCTCCGATCCCCGGAAGGTGGTCAAGCTGGAGCCCATTCCCTTCCCCGAGCCCTGCTATTCCGTGGCCATCACCCCCAAGACCAAGGGCCAGGAGGATAAGATTGCCGCCGGCCTCACCCGCCTGAACGAGGAGGACCTGACCTTCAACTGGGTGAACAACGCCGAAACCCACCAGATGGTGGTCTCCGGCACCGGCGATATGCAGATGGACGTGATCCTGTCCCGGCTGAAGAGCCGCTTCGGCGTGGACGCCGAGCTCAGCGAGCCCCGCGTGGCCTACCGGGAGAAGATCCGCAAGAAGGTGGAGGTCCAGGGCCGCCACAAGAAGCAGACCGGCGGCCACGGCCAGTTCGGCGACGTGTGGATGCGCTTTGAGCCCGGCGACACCGAGGAGCTGCAGTTCTGCGAGGAGGTCGTGGGCGGCGCGGTGCCCAAGAACTACTTCCCCGCGGTGGAGAAGGGCATGCGGGAGGCCGTGCTCCACGGCGTGCTGGCGGGCTATCCGGTGGTGTACCTGAAGGCCACCCTGTTTGACGGCTCCTACCATCCGGTGGACTCCTCCGAAATGGCCTTCAAGACCGCCGTGCAGATCGCCTACAAGACCGGTATGCCCCAGGCCAGCCCTGTGCTGCTGGAGCCCATCGGCGAGCTGAAGGTCACCATCCCCGACAGCTACATGGGCGACGTCATCGGCGATCTGAACAAGCGCCGGGGCCGCGTCATGGGCATGAACCCCGACGGCGATGGCAATCAGGTGGTGGAGGCCGAGGTGCCTATGGCCGAGATGGGCCGTTACGCCATCGACCTGCGGTCCATGACCCAGGGCCGGGGCTCCTTCACCTTCCACTTTGTCCGCTACGAGGACGCTCCTCCTGCCGCCCAGGAGAAGGCCATCGAGGCTGCCAAGGCCATGCAGGACGAAGCCGACTAACCTGAAACCACAAAGCGCCCCGGCCATCGGCCGGGGCGCTTTTCTCATGGTCAGATCTTCCTACGGGGCCAGGAGCCTGGCCCCCTCCTCCGTCTGCTCAAACTGAAGGGAGACCCCAATGCTGCGGAACGCCCCATCGTGGTTCCAGCTCCCCGCCAGCCGCTTCTCCAGGGCGGTGACGGCGGGATACTGGAGCCAGGTTTTCTGGTGGGTATAGTCCAGCCACCCGTTGATGATATAGCCGTCCCGCACCTCCTCTATGGAATAGGTCAGATATCCCCGGCAGTTCTCCCCGCCGGGGGGCACGGAAAAGGCGGCGAACACGTCGTTTCCGGTGTGCTGTTCCCAAGAAAGATCGCCGGCGGTACAGGTACGTTCCCCCAGGAAGTAGTAGGGGGCGGCGTAGCTCTCACCGTTCTGCTCATACAGCACCCGGCCGGTAACCCGGCCCGCGGAGCGCCAGCCCTCCGGCAGGTCCTCATAGACCGTCCGCAGCTGGACTGCCTCGGTGCCATGGAAGCCGGGATCCGCCAGCCAGAGGAAGTGGTGAATGATGATCCACCGCTCCTTCTCCCCCGGCACCTCCACTCCAACGCCAGTCACCCGCAGCTTCGGCATGTCGCTGCCGTCCACCGCCTCGTCGTCCACGCCGCCGCCTCCTCTCCCGGTCCTTTCCCTCTACTATACGCCGCCCGGCGGAAAAACCCACGGACAAAAAACGCCTGTCCCCACGCAACATGGGGACAGGCGCTTTTCTCATAAAACCCGGGCCTCCGCCAGGTGGCTCTGGATGCGCTGGATGATCATATCCATGGCCACGGCGTTTTTTCCGCCCTCGGGGACGATGATATCGGCGTACCGCTTGGAGGGCTCCACAAACTGCTCGTGCATGGGCTTGACGGTGGTGAGATACTGCTGCACCACCGAGTCCAGGGAGCGGCCCCGCTTCTTCACATCCCGCATGATCCGCCGGAGGATCCGCACGTCGGCGTCGGTATCCACAAAGATCTTAATATCCATCAGCCGCCGCAGCTCCGGCTCGGCAAAAATCAGGATGCCCTCTATCAGAATCACCGGGGCGGGGCACACCTCCACCGTCTCCGCCGCCCGGTTGTGGATGGTGTAGTCGTAGGTGGGACTCTCCACCCGCTCGCCCCGGCGCAGGGCCTTCAGGTCCTCCACCACTCGGGGGGTATCAAAGGCGTCAGGGTGGTCGTAGTTCAGCTTACACCGCTCCTCAAAGGGCATATCGCTGTGCTCTTTGTAGTAGTTGTCATGGTACAGGATGGAGACCAAATCCCCAAACCGCTCCTTCAAACCCAGCGTCAGGGTGGTCTTGCCCGAGCCGGTGCCGCCGGCGATGCCGATGATCATGGTGTCCATTTCCGTCCGCTCCCCCGTTTTTTCTTCAGTATAGCACAGGGCGGCAGCGGGTACAAGGGTTCCGGCTCATTCCTCCTCGGTCCGAAACAACAGCCGGTAATCCGTCCCCTCCTGGGCATACACCGCCTCCAGGTCCTCGTCCGCCCAGCCGGTCTGAAACGGGGTGGAAAACCGGACGCAGGTGCCGCAGGAGACCGACAGCTTCCGGGGTACCGGGGCCAGCACCGCCCGCTCCCCCAGTCCGGCCAGCCGCCGCTGGAAGCACAGGGCCCCGTAATGGGTATGGAAGGTGGCGATGTGAGGCAGCTCAGGAGATGGTGAGCTCATAGTCCTCTCCCACGGCCTTCCAGCTCACCTGGTAGCCGTTGTTGGCTGCAAAGCGGCGGATGTTCTGCAAGGGGGTCTCGCTGTCCACCAGCACGGTGAGAGGGGTGCCCTGCTCCAGGGCCTTTTTGGTCATGAGCACCGGCTCGGGACAGGAGTAGCCTCTGGCGTCGATCTGATTCATGGTTCCACCTCACACTTTCTTTACGTTGGCCCCGCCGATGGCGCACACCACCGCCAGGCCGATGATCACGGCCACCTTACCGGCAAAGCTGGGCCCGTCGGTGGAGGAGGCCAGTCCGAAATTGTGGCAGAAGGCGGCCCCCACCACCATACCCAGCACGGCTATGGAAGAGTCGCTGTTGCCGCCGCCGGACAGGATCAGCTGCCGCAGGGGGCAGCCCCCCAGCAGCACGGAGCCCAGGCCCACCAGCACCATGCCCAAAAAGTTCCACAGCCCGTCGGTGTGGGCCACCGCCTGACCGGCAAAGCCGGGGGTGAAGCCGCCCCGGATGCTCATGGCGCCCACAATCAGGTTGCCCACCAGCACCGCCACAAAAATGGCCACAAAGCCCATCAGCAGGTGGAAGTCCCGGAGCATGATGGCGTCCCGGATGCCGCCGGCCATGCACAGCCGGGTGCGCTGGGCAATGGCGCCCACCACCAGGCCGGCCGCCAGGGCCGCCGCGATGGGGGCCCGCATGGAGCCGGGGCCCTCGGTGGAGAAGAAAATAAAGGCGGGGGCGGCGATCACCAGCACCAGCAGAGCCACGTTGACGGCGGGCATCAGCAGACCCTCCACCTTGGCCTGGGGCTGGGACTTTTTCAGGGAGAATCCCTTTTTCAGAAACAGCGTGCCCGCAAAAATACCGGCAATGAGGCCCACCAGGCCCAGGATGGCGTTGCCGTCGCCGCCGCCCAGGCGGATGACCATCCGCAGGGGACAGCCCAGGAACATGAGAGCTCCCACCATGACGCAGAAACCCAGCACGAACCGGGTCATGGGGGAGGAGCCGCCCCGGACCTTGAACTCCTTCCCTGCCAGGGCCATGATCATGGCCCCCAGCACCAGGCCTATGATCTCCGGCCGGATGTACTGCACAATGGGGGCCCGATGGAGCCCCAGACCGCCTGCAATGTCCCGCAGGAAGCAGGCGATACAGGAGCCCATGTTCACCGGGTTGCCCAGGGCCACCAGGACCACCGAGGCAATGCCCACCACCAGACCGGCCAATATCACCGGCAGATGCTCCTTCCACCTGGTCACACACACCACTCCTTAAAATTTTTTAGGGGAACAAAAATTTCGTTCTCTAACGTGATTATAGTCCCCAGCGGCGGAAAATGGAAACTGGTTTTTCCTATATTGTCAATGCATTATATAGAAAAATCCAATAAAATGTGGTATGCTTTGCACAGGCAAAGGGGCCGGGCGGCAGCGCCGCCCGGCCCCTCGTCCGGTTCTCAGATGATGCGAAGCAGTTTTTCCCCTCTGGGGCGTACCGCCCCCACGGCGGCGGCGGACACGCCGCTGTCGGCCAGCCGACGCAGCAGCTCCTCCGCCCGGTCCTCCGGGATACTGACCAGCAGACCTCCGGCGGTCTGGGGATCGTAGAGGCAGTCCAGCACCTCCTGGGGGAATTCCCCCGCTCTCTCCACCTCCGGCCCGGCAAAATCCAGGTTGCGGTAGGCTCCGGCGGGGATGATCCCGTCCCGGGCCAGCTCCAGGGCCTTGGGCAGGATGGGGACCCGGTTGGGCCACAGCTCCACCGTCAGGCCGGAGCCCTCCGCCAGTTCCTTGGCGTGGCCCATCAGGCCAAAGCCGGTGATATCGGTGCAGGCGTTGGGGCGCAGGGGCACGGCGGCCTCCGCCGCCGCCCGGTTCAGGGTGGTCATCACCGCCACCATCTCCCGGTAATCCCCCTCCTCCAGCAGCTCCGCCTTGGCGGCGGTGGTCAGAATTCCGGTGCCCAGAGGCTTGGTGAGCACCAGAATATCCCCCTCTTTCCCGCCACTGTTGGTGAGTACCCGGTGGGGGTGGACCAGTCCGGTGACGCACAGGCCATACTTGGGCTCCGGATCCTCGATGCTGTGGCCCCCGGCGATCACCGCACCCGCCTCCGCCACCTTGGAGGCTCCGCCGGCCAGGATCTCCCCCACCGCCTCCAGAGGCAGGCAGGAGGGGAAGGCCAGCAGATTCATGGCCAGCTTTGGCACGCCCCCCATGGCGTACACGTCGGAGAGGGCGTTGGCGGCGGCGATCTGCCCAAAGGTGTAGGGGTCGTCCACCACCGGCGGGAAGAAGTCCACCGTCTGCACCATGGCGACGTCGTCGCTCACCCGGTAGACGGCGGCGTCGTCGCTCTCGTCAAATCCCACCAGCAGATTGGGGTCCGCTGTTCTGGGCAGGCCGGACAATACATTCCTTAGGACACCCGGTCCTATCTTGGCCCCTCACCCACCGGCCGTGGTCATGGCGGTCAGGCGCAGCTTTTCATACGGCATCTCGTCACCCCCTTTCTGTTCTCCACTATACCCCATTTTTTCCGAAAATACAATGAGGAGGCGGCTCTTATGCAGCTCAAGCAACTGGAGATCTTTGTCCAGGTGGCCCGTCTGCACAGCTTTTCCCGGGCGGCGGAGGCCCTCTATCTGACCCAGCCCACCGTCAGCGCCCACATGAACGCTCTGGAGGAAGAGCTGGGGACCCGGCTGGTGGTACGCTCCACCAAGGAGCTGCGGCTGACGCCCCCCGGCCAGGTGCTGGAGCGCTACGCCGCGGAGATTCTGGGCCTGTGCCAGCTGGCGGAGCAGGAGGTGCGCACCGCCGCCGGGGCCATCGCGGGCACCCTGTCCATCGCCGCCTCCACCGTCCCCGCCCAGTACCTGCTGCCCCAGGCCCTGCCCGCCCTGCGCCAGCGCTATCCCCAGGTTTTTTTCCAGGTGCGCCAGGGGGACAGCAGCCAGGTCATCCAGTGCATGACGGAAAACGGGGCGGAGCTGGGGATCGTGGGGGCCCCCACCCAGCGGCCGGGCCTTTTATGCGTCCCCTTCCTCACCGAGCGTCTGGTGATCGCCGTCCCCAACACGCCCCCCTACCAGCGTCTGGAGGGCAACCTCACCCCCCAGCTGCTGCGCACCCTCCCCTTCCTGGTGCGGGAGCCGGGCTCGGGCACCCGGAAGCAGGCCGACCAGTTCCTGCGCAGCCTGGGGCTGGAGCCCCAGGCGCTGAATCTGGCCGCCCAGCTGGAGAGCACCGAGAGCATTCTCCAGGGGGTGAAATACGGCCTGGGCGTGTCCATCGTCTCCCAGTACGCCGCCCGGGAGGAGGCTGCCGCCGGCCGCATCCTGCTGTTCCACTGGGACAGCCCCCTGCTGGAGCGGCAGTTCTATCTGCTCTATCGCCGCTCCGCCGCCCTCTCCCCGGCGGCCGCCATGCTGCTTCAGGAGCTGCCCTCTTTTTACCAAAACCAGGGCTGAGCCGCCGCACCCTCCCCCTCCGCCCCGCATAGGCTGAGTGTGAAAAAACTGAGATTTGGAGGGTCGCCTATGCAAGTTCAGCCTAAGGTACATTATTTTTTGGGGGCCAACTCCCCCACCGGCTTCTACTCCCTGTACGACCAGCTCATCGACCGGGAGGAGGCCCAGGAGCTCTTCATCCTCAAGGGCGGCCCCGGCTGCGGCAAGTCCTCCCTGATGCGCAGGGTGGGGGCGGCCATGGAGGAGCACGGCCTGGAGGTGGAGTACATCGACTGCTCCGGGGACCCGGACTCCCTGGACGCGGTGGTGATCCCCGCCCTGAAAACCGCCGTGGTGGACGGTACCGCCCCCCACGTGGTGGAGCCCCGGTACCCCGGCCTGGTTGAATCTTACGTCAACCTGGGAGCGTGCTATGACCGGGACGGGCTGCTGACGGTAAAGGACGAACTGAAGGGGTGCATGAAGGGGTACAAGGGCTGCTACCAGCGGGCCTACCGCTGCCTTACCGCCGCCGCCCAGCTGGCGGAGGACAACCGTTCCCTCTTACTGACCCAGTCTCTTGAGGACAAACTGGCCCGCCGGGCCAAGGGCATCCTCTCCCGGGAGATGCGGGGGGAGGGGGACCAGGCCGGCCGGTCGGTACAGCGATTTCTGAGCGGCATCACCTGGAAGGGCCCTCTGTGGAATTTCGACACGGTAGAATTGTTATGTGAACGAGTCTACGAGCTGTCCGACCCCTGGGGTCTGGCCCACGGGATGCTGGTTCAGCTGGCCGCCGGGGCCATGGCCTCGGGCCGGGACGTGATCGTGTGTCCCTCCCCCCTCTGCCCCGACCGGATGGAGCACCTGCTCATTCCCGCTCTGTCCCTGGCCTTCGTCACCACCACCCCGGCCAATCCCTGGCCCCACAAGCCCTACCGCCGCATCCGCATCGACGGCATGGCCGACCCGGAGCTCACCCGCCGCAACCGGGCCCGGCTCCGCTTCGCCCGCAGGGTGGCCGCCGCTCTGACCGAGGAGGCGGTGGACGCCCTGGCCCAGGCCAAGGGGATGCACGACGAGCTGGAACAGCTCTACAACCCCCATGTGGATTTCCCCCAGGTCTACGCCATGGCCGACGGCCTGATCCGCCACCTGGAGGAACGGCTGTGAGGGACTGAATTTTTTGCAGCTTTTTTCTTTCTTCTTGCAAATATAGGGTCAGGCCGCCTCCCGGGCGCGCCGGCGGGATCTCATTATGATGGTCCCGCCGGCGCGTCCGTCTGTTTTTCCCTCTATTTGCAGGCGGTGGAAAAAAAGTTGCACTTTCCGGCCAGGCCCCAACTTTCCCGCCGGGGGACCCCATTGACAGAATCGCCGGGGCCCTTTTATAATGCCCTTGACAACTCGACCAAAATTTCCGTGGAAGGGAGGCCATCTTTTGGAACACCTGTTAGCGCCGTTGGTGGGAGACGCCTCTCCCGTCACGGTGATCGGTCTGTGCAAGAACGCCGGAAAGACCACCGCCATGCGCCGGCTGATGGCGGAGCTGGGAGAGGAGCGGCTGGCCCTCACCTCGGTGGGCCGGGACGGCGAGAGCACCGACCTGGTCACCGGCACCGAAAAACCCGACCTGTACGTGAAGGCCGGGGACCTGTTCGCCACCGCCCGGGGCATGCTCTCCCTGTGCGACCCCACCCTGGAGGTGGTGGGTCTCACCGACGTGATGACCCCGCTGGGCCCGGTGGCCATCCTCCGGGCCCTGTCCGACGGCTACATCCAGCTGGCGGGGCCCTCCGCCGCCGGGCAGCTGCCCCCCCTGACCAGGACCTTCCTGGAGCTGGGGGCCCAGCGGGTGCTCATCGACGGAGCCGCCGGCCGCAAGTCCCTGGCGGGCGCCGGGGTGGAGGGGGTGGCCCTGCTGTGTACCGGGGCCTCCCTGGACCGGGACATGGAGCTGGTGGTGGCGGAGACCGCCCACACCTGCTGGCTGTTTTCCCGCAAGCCCCCGGAAAACCCCAGACTGCGGCAGGCCCTGGATGGGCTGGAGGACCGCTTCGCCCTGTTCACTCCGGAGGGGGAGCCCATGGAGCTCCCCCTGGACGAGGGGGGAAGCCCCCGGTGGAACAAGCTGCCCCGGCAGCCCCTGGTGGTGTGGGCGGCGGGCGGGATCATCGACCCGCTGCTGAAAACCCTGGCCCGGCGGGGGGCTCCCACCACCCTGGTGGCGGCCGACGCCACCCATGTGCTGGCGGGCCGGGCCGCCCTGGACCTGTTCCTGCGCACCGGCGGGGAGCTGCTGGTCCGGCGGGAGCTGACCATTGCGGCGGTGGCCGCCAATCCCTGGTCGGCCTACGGCTGGCACTTTGAGCCGGACAAATTTATTGACGCCCTCCGGCAGGTCATTGATCTGCCGGTGGTGAACGTGAAGGAGGCGCAGGCATGAAACTGACCCTGGAACTGCGGGGAAACGCCGGGCTGCAGTGGGTGCTGGAGCGGCTCAGCCCCCTCTCCCCCTTCGGCCGGACGGCGGCCCGGGATCTGCCCTGGTACGGGCCGGGAGACGAGGCCGCCCTGGAGGAGGAACTGGACAACGTGGCGCTGTCCATGGAGCTGTGGAACGCCGGAAATACCCGGCCCCAGGAGGGGCCCGCCTGCGGCTGCGGCGGGGCAGAGCTGGACCCGGCGGACCTGAAGGACGCCGCCTCCGCTCTGCGGGGTGTGACCAAGCAGCTGCCCCTGTTCCACGACATCCGGGGGTCCTTCGACCGGGACCCCGGGGTGCCCTTCGACCTGGTGGAGCTCTTTGAGATCAAGCATTTTCTGGTGACGCTGGAGCGGCTGGTGCAGGCCTACGAGGCCATGCCCGTCCTGTCCGGCATTACCTTCCCCTCCCTGGCGGAGGCGCTGGAGCTGATGGACCCCGACGGCCGGCGGCTGCCCACCTTCACCGTGGCCAACTGCTACCACAACGACCTGGCCCCCCTGCGGGTGGAAAAGGCCAAGCTGGAAAAGGCCATCCGCATGACGCAGGACGACAAGCGGGGCCCCCTGCTGGAGAAGCGGCGGCAGCTGGCGGTGCAGGAGGACCATCTGGAGCTGGTGGTACGCCAGGAGCTGACGGAGAAGCTGATGGCCTGGAAGGACCGGTTCCTGTCCAGCATGGAGACCCTGGGCCGGCTGGACCTGATCGTGGCCAAGGCCAAGCTGGCCCTGCGGTATCAGTGCGTCCGTCCCGCCCTCAGCCGGGACAAGAGCCTCACCCTGCGGGAGGTGCGCCACCCCCAGGTGGAGGAGGATCTGAGAAACCGGGGGGAGAGCTTCACTCCCCTGGACCTGGACCTGGGGCCGGGCTGCACCGTCATCACCGGCGCCAACATGGGCGGCAAAACGGTGTCCCTGCGCTCCACGGTGCTCTCCCTGCTTTTGTGCCAGTGCGGCTTTTTCGTGTTCGCCCGCTCCGCCTCTCTTCCCCTGTTTGACCGGGTGGAGCTGATCCTGGCCGACAGCGGCCCGGGGGCCGGCGGCCTGTCCTCCTTCGGCAAGGAGGTCCACCTGCTGGACAACCTGCTGCGGGAGACGGCGGGGCAGTTCTTCTTCGTGGCCCTGGACGAGTTCGCCCGGGGCACCAACCCCCAGGAGGGGGCCGCCCTGGCCCGGGCCCTGGTGCGCCACCTGGGGGGCCTGGACTGCATGGCCCTCATGACCACCCACTACGACGGGGTGAGCGACGTAGCCAGCGCCCACTATCAGGTGGCCGGCCTGGTGCGGGACATCCAGGGCGACGAGGGGGACGACCCCCGCAAGCGCATCGCCCGGCGGATGGACTACCGGCTGCAGCCCGCGCCGCCGGGGGCTCCCTGCCCCCGGGACGCCCTGCGGGTGTGCCGCCTGCTCAAGCTGGACCCCACCCTCATGGAGCTGTTCCAGGCAGACCTGTAACCCACCGGAAGGCCGCCCGTCTGGGCGGCCTTCCGTCATGTCACCACGTTAACAATGTCCCGCTGTAGTGCACAAAAGTCCCCAGGAGAAAGAAAAATTTTGACCCTCAAAATTTTTAAAAAATAGTTGACAAACGAAAACGGCTGGGGTATAGTGTTTTTGTCAAAAGTGAATAACATGCATGGATAGAGGCGCGGAGCGCAAGGTAGCAGTGCAATGACAAGGGCAGGCGAGCCCGATGTGCATTGTGAATGTCCGCTCCGCCGAAGGGGGACGTGAATCGTACAGCCCTCCCCCTGAGTCGTGGGCCCAGCGCTCACGGATTGTCATGAGTCACATGAAGCGCTATTTATGTCTGAACGAGAGTTACCCCTCCCGCGGACATGAGTAGCATTTTTTGTTCATGAAGCGCTATCCCGCTGGGAGTATCTTTCAACAGCGGGTTAGCGTTTATTTTTTCTGAGGAGGCGTGTTATGGAAAAACTCATCATCACCGCGGCCATTTGCGGCGCAGAGGTCACCAAGGAGCACAACCCCGCGGTTCCCTACACGGTGGAGGAAATGGTCCGTGAGGCCAAGAGTGCCTTTGAGGCGGGCGCGGCGGTCATCCACGTCCACGTCCGGGAGGACGACGGCACCCCCACTCAGGACCGGGAGCGGTTCCGTGTGGTGCTGGACGCCATCAAGGAGGCCTGCCCCGGCGTGATCCTGATCCCCTCCACCGGCGGCGCCACCGGCATGACCCCCGAGGAGCGGCTGCAGCCCACCGAGCTGTGCCCCGAGATGGCCACGCTGGACTGCGGCACCTGCAACTTCGGCGACGACATCTTCGTCAACGATATGCCCACCATGCGGGCCTTCGGCAAGCGGATGATTGAGAACCATATCAAGCCCGAGTACGAGTGCTTCGAGATCGGCCACCTGGACACCATCGTAAACATGGCGGGCAAGGGCCTGGTCCCCGGCGCTCCCATGCAGTTCAACTTCGTGCTGGGCGTGTCCGGCTGCACCCCCGCCACCGTGGGCAACCTGGAGTACCTGGTCAAGCAGATCCCCGCCGGGTCCACCTGGACCGTCACCGGCGTGGGCCGGGGCGCCTGGCCCATGGCCGCCGCCGGCATCATCATGGGCGGCAACGTCCGGGTGGGCTTTGAGGACAACATCTATCTGGAAAAGGGCCACAAGGCCGCCTCCAACGGCGAGCTGGTGGCCAAGGTGGTCCGCCTGGCCAAGGAGCTGGGCCGTGAGATCGCCAACCCCGACGAGGCCCGCAAGATCCTGGGCCTGGCCTGAAATCCCGTCAGTACTTATCTCCCCAACCAAATTAGATCATCTCCCCAACCAAACAAAACGAAACAGGAGGAACTTTCTATGCAGAAGAAAGGCAACAAGTACGGCACTCACCGCGTTATCGAGCCCCAGGGTCTGCTGACCCAGGCCGCCAAGAAGATCGACAACACCATGGAGTGCTACTCCAACGAGATCCTGTGCGACGTGTCCGCCCTGAATATCGACTCCGCCTCCTTCACCCAGATCTATGAGGCCTGCGGCAAGGACCTGGGCAAGACCGAGCAGATGATCCTGGACATCGTGAACGAGCGCGGCAAGATGCAGAACCCCGTCACCGGCTCCGGCG
>ERZ1643246.1895-NODE-1895-length-21410-cov-10.718708_pt1 | contig 21410 bp, 16 predicted proteins | sample MGYA00579265_ERZ1643246 | MGnify/ENA primary metagenome ERZ1643246 (study PRJEB29033, sample SAMEA4952261) | chicken gut metagenome | biome: Broiler Chicken; feature: Gastrointestinal Tract; material: Caecum | place: Ireland | collected 2018 | study: Broiler...
TAATCGCAGCAGTTTTTATAATATTTCAGTAAAATACTGTACAGTTTCTCTGACCGGTTCATCTGTCCGCGAAATAAATAAACTATTTTGTTTTTCATCGTCTACATAAAAACGTTCTTTATAGAACATCACTATATATTTCTGCTCGACATAGAGCCGGTGCTGTGCTGAAGAACCTTTCTCATCATCCCATTCAGATGATATATTTATCCTGTCCATTTCTTCTTTCAATGCAGCCAAAAAAAGGTCAAAATTATATCCGTTCGCCCACTGGTTTCGAATGATATGCATCTCTCCGTTCAGACTGCGGATTCTGAGATGACGGGGATTCATATATTTAAACAGGGAGGGATATCTGATAAAACACGACCTCCAGTCACGTCCGCTGATCTCTGCATTATCAATGATCTGCTGCAGCTGAGGCTCTATTTCCGCTTCAGCATCTATTACATCCAGAAATTCTTTTACAATGCTGCCACATTGGGAAAAAAGTCTTTTCAGCCCCGGTGTGTGCGCAGCTTCATCCGGATCATCCACACACAATGTATGTGCGGCACTTACCTGAAGTGTATAATCGCCAAAAGTAAGCAGTGCTCTTCGCATCAGGTTCCCTGCGATCGGCCTTTTTTCACTAAAAAGGCTTTCTATCTTTCTCCAGCGGCATACAAATGACTTTCTATCGCAGCTCCCGTCAGAATTTCGGGCAGGATACAGCGCGCCTCTGATCTGTCCGCTGAAATACGGATTTGCTTCTGCTTTGTATATTGCTTCTGCAAATTGACTGTCCGATGAAATAATCCGCGCCTTAACTATTTCTTCCTCTACCTGTTCTCTGTCAAAGAAACTCACTACGGGATTGCCTTCAAAATAACTGTTAAGATCCATCCACCATTCAGAGAGTTCGTCAATACTTTTAATCGCAGACCTATATCTTACGGCATTATCAATCTCGGAATTAAAAGCAAGATTTTTCATAATTCTCATCCAGCTCTTCATGGAAGATACTTCCGCAGTTCCCCGGGCTCTGTATAAATACACAGTAACCGCATGGAAAAGCACACGCTCTCTATAGGTTGTATTTCCCAATGCGTCAAGGATCAATCTCTGTTCCTTGTGATACACCTCTGACTTCTGACAGAGAAAATTCAGTGTATAAAACACACTGTAAAAGAAATCTTCGGATAGCTTTGTGTAATCTACCGAATTCTGCCATTTAATATCATTTTCTATCATGCCATGGTTCATGAGGAAAATACCGAAAAAAGCATAAAACATGCTGTCGACTCTTTCAGGATCAAATCCGTCATCCCCGCTTTTTTCACAAGCCTCGCCCCAGAACAGGTCTGTCCATTTACCGTCAAATAGCTGCTCAAACTCTTTACTGAAATCCGAATCAAACGCTTTCAATCTGCCGATCAGACGCGCTTTGAAATTTTCAAACTCTGTCAGCGGTTTTCCCCTTGCATTCAGTTTGATATACAGACTGTCTTCCATCCCAAGATCCTCTATATTCAAAAACTGAAATTTCACTGGATCATGCTCTTTATCCAACAGGCATTTTTCCAGATCTTCTATATCTGAAAAATAGTCTTTTATAGCATCAAGCATAACAAGAGCCGATCTAACTGTAGGATCCTGATCCCACCCCGGCGCAAACCATGCCGCATCTTTAATCTGCTCTGACGGCCGGCTTCCCGCAGCCAGTACTTCTTCCCTGTTTTCAACCAGCTGCCTGAAGAAAATCTCTGATGAAATACGAGTTTCATAGGTAAACCGTTTCAGAAATTGCGTCTTGGCACCATCATCCCTAAATGCATATAAATATAGAAGGAAAAGCGTCGTTAGTCTCTGCTGGCCGTCAATCGGAATAAACTTTCCATTCTCTGCTTTTCCATAAATAAAATTCAGATCAACAGATTCTCCGTCAAGCACTGCATTTCTTAAATCCGAAAGCAGATTGCTTCGCACGTTGTCAGTATGGACATCCTGTCTTCCCTGAGCATAATCACGCTGTATAATCGGTATTTCAACTGTATATTTTTCCAGTAATTCCACAAAATTGGAAGGATTCTGACCGTTCATTTCGCACCTCCTTTATTCCAGAACTGATCCAGTATTTCTGTAAGCTTTGCAATATAATCCCTTTTATCCGCCACATTCCAGAGCTCCATATCACCCGGAGAGGCAGAATAGACTTTCAAAAAAACATTTTTTGTACAAAGAGGAACAAATTGCCCCTTTGATTCCCTGTCAATAATTACGGCTCGTTTTTCTTGAAACGGGGCATTCTTATAACTCCGGTTAGTACTGGAGTCAAGCAGTGTTAAGTTGCCAAGGGAATCATCAGGCTCATCTGTATCATCCGCGGTTGCATGTATATGCTCGATATCCCATTTCTCCTTTTTATATATATCGAACGGGAATCTATACTGTTTTTCTCCTTTACACACAAGAGTAGCAATGTTAAAGAGAAGAAGAACATGACGTATAGTCTTTCTTCCTGTTGAATCCCCAAGCGTGAGCATTCCCCAGTCGATTTTCCCCTTATCATCCTTGACAATCCCGCTTTTTATACGCTTCGTCTGATCAAGCAGTATAGCCTTTGCTTCGCTTTTCCGCTTTCCGGCTGTCAAAGCTCGGATTTTGGCGGCATTCATGCCAGTACTGATTAGATAACCAATGATATGGTATTTATCCAAATCTTCATACCATGAGCAGAATTCTGCGTAAATCTGTTCTACGTCATCCCATAATACATCAATAAACTTATTCCGGTCATCCGCAGCTTCCATCGCTGCACTGAAAACAAGAAATGAAAAATATCCCTGTTTTTTCGATATATGATTTTCCAATGTATTACTGTTATATTCATCAGCCAAAAGATCGAATATCATGTCTATCCTTGTACCGCTTTCTTCGGAATCGTTCAAGAAATACCAGAATCGTTCATTTTGGAGCCCCTGCTCAATGCGGTCCCATGATGCTGCTATCCGGAGCTGCTTTCGCAGCATATCAGTCCCGCCGAAATTGTCTTTATTAAGCAGAAGCGCTTTGATCAGCTCCGCATTTGTAAGCGGGATTTTCCCCAGATTCACTTTCGTAAATATAGCGATCGGATCGCTGTCTGCCGGGATCTCATACCAGATAAAAAATACACTCTTTCTCATCTTTGTATTCAATTCCTGAACAGCTACCGAACGGTCCGGCTGCTCATCCAGCCATTGATCCATTGCTTTGTAAGCCTGTCCCATATAATAAAAATCTATATTGGAACGTTCATTCCATGTATCATCCGATAATTTCTGCAGGAAGTGCGCACTCTCTTCACGTGTCTGATAACTCAGTTCAAACGGTGGAACCGCAGAACGAATTTCCTGTTGGGCAATTTTCATAAATATGTAAATTGTAGTGAGCCTCTGCTGGCCGTCCACCACTTCATACGAACCGTCCTGCATTTTTTTGACTATCAATGGCTGCAGACAGTACTGCATGTTTCCTTCATTTGAAAAATCAGAGATATCATTAAGCAGGGCTCTGACATCAAACTCGGTCCACCGGTAACCTCTTTGATAGGATGGGACATAAAACCGGTGTGATTTTAGTTCACTAATTGTTTTCGTATAGATAGACATGACATTCTCCTTATCTCAACTCTTCACGTGCTCCTTAATACTCATAATAAAAAAACAGACTTCCCGCAACCACACGATTTGTGCCGTTCCCAGAAGTCTGTCACCACGAACTTATAATACCATATTCTTAAAAATTACTCAATGAACTAATACCGTCAACCGCATATCAACTACTATATACACTTTTTGTGTTCATTATGATATATTGTATATTACCAAAAAGGAAAAAATATTCTGTTTTCAGAACAAGGAGGACAGATCTTGGACAATCTATTGATGTTTTTAAAATATATCACGGCAGACATGATGGAACCTGCAGGTTATCTCCCATTGGGGCTTATGTGCGGATGCTGTTTTCTGGCTGCAATGTACATAAAGCAGCGTCGTTGCGGCAAGACTTGGGAGAAGACTGCTTTAAAGCGAAATGCATTGTACTTTCTCTCCATTGTGTATGCCGCAACTCTTCTGATACTTGCTTTCTTTTCAAGGGAACCGGGGTCCCGTATAGGCGTAAGCCTGCGCCTTTTCGATACATGGGGATCCACAATGCAGGCTCATGCATTTTTCATCGAAAATATCCTGATGTTTATTCCATTTGGCATATTTCTGCCGCTGCTGTCTGATCGGTTCAAAACTTTCTTCCGATGTACTTCCGCAGCGTTTCTCTGCAGCTTTATATTAGAAATTGCTCAGCTGATCACCGGCCGGGGGTTCTGTCAGCTGGATGATGTCGTTACAAATACAATCGGGGGAATGATCGGCTATGCTGCGTACCATATATGGCGTACTGTCATATCTCACAATTCCCCATGAAGCAGTCCGGCAGTATGAAGTATTCAAAATGTGCTCCATTTCCGCTTCCATCATTTCTTTAGTCGTTCTGTCAATCAGATCCTTGAGAATATGTTTCTTTGGTCAATCGCTTCCGGATTTTCTGCATATGTCTTTTCGTTGCTGAAGCAACAGGTTCGTCCTTAAACTTTTTTTGTGCTCTATTAACATAATCGATAAAATTTCCGCGATACTTATCTTTATCAAACTGTTCTCCTGTTTTTTTCGCTTTTCTGCGCAGATAACCTAAGCTTCCTTTATAAGAATAGTTTTTGTACAGATTCTTTCCACTGATGCGACGGTTTTTTTTCGTATAACCATTGTTTTTCACTATGGTGCGTAGTTTACGATATAGTCTGTTATAATATTTGCTGATCGTCTTATCCCGAATACGGATATTCTTTCCGTCAAAAGAAAAACCTAAAAAATCTATAATATTCTTACCATTAACTCCATTGTCGATAAAATCAGCTGTACAATTCTTAACAGAATTATTCGAATAATAAAAGACTTTTGTCTTAGAATCTTTAAGTTCCAACTTGGGTATAGAATCCAAAACGTCTTTGATCACCTTATAGTGCTCTGGAAAACTTGACGCTTCCTGAGGAAGAACAATAATAAAGTCATCACTATAGCGCATGTAGAATCCACCCAATGCCAAAACGTACTCTTGTAATTTCTTATCGGCCGTAAGCATATATACATTCGCAAGCACCGCACTAATCGGAGAGCCCTGCGGCACTCCGCATTTAGGATGAGGGGACGGGTGGATCAGACTCTTATTCTGTCTGAATTTCTGCGGAGATAAAGCCCGTTCACGGGCTCGGTCATTGAATTCCTTCCGAGCCTTAGCCTTGTCTTCAAGCCCGTTAAGCCTTAATAGATCTTTTAATTCAACATAGGAAAAACGAGTAACATTTTTATAGACAGCATAGAAATCATCCGGCAGTCTTTCACACGATAATAAATCACATAACTGCTTTTTCAAATAGACATGATCAAGATTCTCAAAAAAATCCGTAAAGTCACCAATCATTACATAACAGGAAGACATACTCCTGATATGTTCAAAAGCCTCTTTTGCAAAATCAATATTGCTTTTCTTCAAATTTGTCCGATATGCGACTACAACATCATCAATTCCATCCTCTTTTACCCTTTGATTATAAGCCTCATTTATTTGCCATGCATAATAGCGATAAATCCAGCCGTCCAAATGTGCTGCATAGTAAATCTGCCGTTTTTTTGGCTCTTCCTTTTTTCCCTTTTTTACTTTTCTGCTTTTTATCGTATAATGAATAAACGGATAAAATCCATGATGTCTGACTTTATCCGGGGACGTAATATATTTAAAGCAGCTGTTAAGCGATACTCTTCTGTCAAAATGTGTATACTGTGGAACTTTCTTGTGAGACTGATTTTCCTTCCACTCATAAATATCCAAATAAATTTCTCCTTTAATGGGCAATACCCGCCAACACGGAGGATAGCATTCCTTAGTTGACGGGTATACTTAAGTAACTTGGTTTCATTTCTGGCGATGAAGCCAGTTGTGCATTACCAGCTATCCTTTCATTCGCCGAATTATCAACTATATTATAATTGATACGGAGGAATGCATCAACATGATTCTGTGCATCTGTATCCTGATGTCAGCTGTACAGCTGGCGGGGATATACGACACTCAGTTCAGCGGGAGATTTCTAGACGAAATCATCTCGGGACTGTTGACAACAATCTCCTTCCTTTAAGCCTTGCGCTTAAAGCCTATTTATTATATTACATTTTAATTATTTTGTCAATTTATGAAGCAGTTCACACCAATCTGTTATCCGGTGCTCTTTTTTCCAGAACATCTATAATTTCTTTTGCTGTCACCTCAGAAGTGGTTTCACAATTTTCATATGTTTCGGCTGCAACATGAGGAGTTGCAATATAATTATCAAACTGGAATAAGGGTCCGTTAATATCAATAGGCTCCTGTTCAAATACATCCGTTGCAAACCCGGCTATCTTACCGGACTTCATCGCCTCAGCTGCGTCTTTTTCTTTCACTATATTACCTCTGGCAGTATTAATGAGATATACCCCCTGCTTCATTTTCTGAATCGTTTTCTGATTGATCAGCTGTTCCGTCTCCGGAGTAGACGGAAGATGAATAGAAATAATATCAGATTGTGTGAAAATATCCTCAAGGGAAACCATCTTTACCCCAAGTTCTTCTGCAGTTTTATAATCCGGATATTTATCATACGCCAGCATTGCAGGGCCAAAATTTTTTAGTCTTACGGCAGCATTCTTGGCAACTGCTCCAAATCCAAGGAAACCAATTGTCTGGGTTTTTAGTTCATGGAACATCGGCCTGATCCATTCTCCCTTTCTTACTTTTTCATTCAAGTCAGGAATTCTCCTTAAAAGAGAAAGAATAAGTGCCACTGTATGCTCTGCAACCGCAGAAGAATTGATTCCCGGAGCATTGCATACGACAATCCCATGCTTTTCAGCCGCTTTCAAATCAATATTGTCTACACCGACCCCAAATCGGGCTATAACTTTTAATTTTCCGGCCTCCTTAAATATACTTTCATCCCATGTGTCAACTCCTGCAATAACTCCGTCTATATCGCATACTATATCTTTCAGTTCATTATATGTATATGGCCTTCCATGCGGATTTTCTATAATCTCGTAATTTTTCTCTTCAAGCATTTTCTTTCCGGCCTGGCAATACTTTGAATAATTTGTCACTGTTACAAGTATTTTCATTTTCATTCACCCTTTACTTTTTCAACCACTCTCTTATAAAATCAGTAAATTCTAAAAGCTGATCCACTTCAAGCTTTGCTGTTTTATTTAATAAATCCATATTCTTCGTTCTGGTATATATAGACTGAAAATTTCCATATTTCAATTGCGCATATTTTGCATTAACAGGGTATACCTGCCTTTCTATCATTGAGGCAAGCGTCAGGAAGTCCGCAAGTTTTCTGGCTTTTTCCGGATACTTTTTATAATTTCTGCATAACCAGACATACAGATCCGAATGGAAATTAGCCATTACACCGCTGAAGCCGGCGGCTCCTATTTGAAGTGTTTCTAACAATGTTGAGGAATTTGCATTGAAAAGTTTCAAATGGCTTCCTTTGATCGCTTCCAGCTTCTGTTTCATATTATTCAGATCACAGCTTGTATCTTTGATAAAATAAAATCTTCCGGTTTCCGCGCACCATTTCAAGAGTTCCGGCGAAATTATTCTTTTATACGGATATGGGCACTCATAAAAACCCAACGGGAGATTTTCCGGAAGTTCCTGAATAATTTTTTTCAGATTTTCCAGCCATACAGTATCATCCTCATCTTCTTTTGCAAGCCGGTTGCTGATAAGTATAACTGCATCCACTCCTGCAGCAGCCACGGCATTCAGTTCATTTATCTGATCTTCCAGTTTATCTGAAATATGCCCTGAAGCGACAACGGGCACTCTTCCATCGGACTGTTTCTTTACAAATTGCGCTATTTTTATGCGTTCTTCCAATGAAAGATAAAACATTTCACTTGACTGGCAGTCCGCAAACAATCCTGCTGCGCCGTTTTCTATATACCAGTCAACTAATTTCCCAAGCGCTTCATAATCCACTTCATTATCATCCGTAAACGGAGTCAGCATAACCGGCCATACTCCATCATTAAATTTACTCATATACTCTTCTCCTCCTTTTTCATTGCACGACACTGTATACAGGTGTGGTCAATATTCCCATTTCTTTGAGTTGATATTCATAACACCATTTATTTCCTTCTGTTCTCCAGATATTAGGACCATACCATTTTTCAGATGCGTCCGCATTATGTACCGCTCCAAACGCATTTACCCGGTTCCCGTATACTTTTATCCTGATTTTGTGCCGTCCTTTACTTACTGCTCCACAGTTGATTCTATATGGTGCAAATATGAGATTCCGGAATTCCCCATCATCTATCTGTACCTGAATCAAAGCCCCTTTGTAATGAGATATCTCCAGCCAGAAATCACCCTTTTCTGTCTCAACTGCAGTCTCATAAATAAAATTTCCGGCATAAAACGGGAACCCTTGGTCCACATAGTTCCCATAATATATTTGGGAAGGATATTCTTCTATTTTCTTTTCTTTACCCATTACCTTTACTCCGAAATTCCCTAAAAGATAATACCATTCAAGATTAGTTTTCTTCATAAACGGCATGGATATCTGAATAATATTCTCTCCCTTCTTTAAAGATAAGCCGCTGTATTTTCTAATACACTCGTCAACATAGAAGCCTTCATCCTGCAGGATGGCCTTTACACCATTACAGATCACTTCAGAAGTTTCCAGATTTTCTCCGGCAAAAAGGACATTATTTTCTTCTATATCAGAAAGCACTCTGAATCTCAGGCTTATTCTATGCTCCGGGATTTCAACACTTTTATCTGTCCACGGCTGCGCCCATGCCTCCATCCGAAGGGGATAATCAAGCCTTTTCCTTAACTTGTTATCTATCCTTAAGATTTCCTCTTCGGTCTGCCAGTCCTCATTGTCAAATGCATATTCCGCAGTATCGAGAAGACAGCAGTTTTCTTCTTCCAGAATAAACTTATCCGGACAGGGCAGCTCTTTCATATTCTGTATTCGGTTATATTTCAGTATTTCTCCTCTTTCACTTCTCCCGGGGAGCAATTTAAAAAGCAGACTGTCATGTGATGATGTATATGCTGTAATAAGTGTATCTCCCGAATTATTATATTCTGCTCCTAATTCTGTTATTTTTCCGCTCAGAGTATCATATAAAACGGGCGTATATTCCCCTTTTACCGTTATTTTCAACTCTTCTGTATAAGTAATATGCTCATTGGCAGGTCTGTTGACATGACAAACAAACAGCCATTTATCCTTGCCCTCTTTTCTGATCTGGTAAAACATATTATTACTGCGCGTACCATTCTCTCTTTGTTTCATGCGGGTAGGATCAATTCCATCCATTGGACGGACAGAGATATCGATATCCCGATACTTTTCAAGATGGTCATACAAACTGCTTCTGTTAAACTCTATACATGTACATTTATCCGCAAGTTTTTCCACCCTGTCATCTTTTTTTGCATCAATATATCCGGGAATATTTCCTGCAAAAATTATATTCCCTCCCGAATCTCTGAATTTTCGCAGACGTTCATATGTATTATTTCTCAGCGTAATACACCCGGGAACTATCACCACATCATAGAGCATCTCACCCATAATAAATGCTTTTCCTCTCTGCTCCTTTTCTTCTTCGTCCAATACTGACTCGGAAATAAAATCAAAATCCAGCAGTCCATAAAGCATCCAGTTGATCATATGTTCGAAATTCTCTTCCATCATCTGTCTGACTGATGAAGTCTGTTCCTGATTTCCCCAGTATATCCAGTAAGATTCGATCGGATGTATCACACCTATTTTCACCTCGGGAGTTCCTCTGGTAAGTACTGTATTCAGTCTTGCGAAATGATCTTCTATAAAATGGTATTCCTTATACCATGGAGACTGATATCCTATACTTGCGGGATAATCTCTTTTGGCTTCTCCGGACATGGAGAACCATGTAAGGTGAGGAACTCTCAGTGTCACCCCGAGAGCTGCCTGCCAGTCACCTGCCAGTTTATGATTTCTGAAATCGTAATCCCACCCGGTCACGCCATAGATTTCGCTCATGCATCCTTCTCTTCCCATCTGACGCGATATGCTCTGGACTTGTTTCGCTGTGGACAGTTCTCTTCTGTCGCAAAGCATATCCATCCCCGGGACAGTAAAATTCTTCAACGGGCGCATCACTTCTCCGACAGCCATCGTTTGAGAATACAAAGTCCACTCATTCAGCATATGGCCGGTCAGTGCCAGTCCGTGTTTTCCGCACCATGCCGCAATATTGTCGCAATATGCTTCAGAAAATCTTTCGCATATATGTCTGTGATAGAGATATCTAATTCTTGATAACCTGTTTTCAGCAGACTCCCATATCAATTCCGGCAGATGTTCTAAAAGAGAACTTCCGTATTTTACTCTGAAAGTCTCCTCCAGATCAGCCGTATACGGGAGGATAACCGGCTTTTTTTCAAAAGGTGTTCGCAAAAACTCTTTATGCACTGTCTGAGGCTCGTCAGTAAAGATTGCCGGTATGCTTTTTCCAAATTCATTTCCCAAGTGTTTATAATACTGTTCATGCGTAAGCTCAATAAAGCGATTCACAGCATCTTTATCCATTGTATTGACATATGCCTGATTGTTAAACCATGGCGTATCTCCGGAAATTTCCATCCAGACCTGCCACAAATTATCTTTATTTGAATGATCCGGATCAGTCTGTCTGTATTTTTTTAAATATCCGTTCTGATCCAGAATAACTTCAAAAAACCCCAGCGATCTCCTGTCTTTACTCCTTACAGCCTGAGCCGCTGCCATATATTTATCGTCCTCTTTTTCGCTGTACCCATATGGTTCTACAACCAGAAAACAGGCTCTGTATTTTCTCTCCTGCGTCACATAGCCCCCTGCAGTTCCTGACGGCCATCTGTCTTCATCATAAAGCCAGCACAGCATATTTTCTTTTTTAAACTCTTTCTGACACTCCTTAACATTTTGGAAAAATTCTTCACTTAAATAAGGCGTATCCAGACCTACCCTGCAGTGTATATGAGCTCCGCCCATTCCCATATCATGGAATTGAGGAATCTGCTTTAAAAGCTGTTCTGTATTTAACCTTCCGTTCCACGCCCAGAACGGGGCTCCTCTGTATTCTTTCGGAGGGCTTAAAAACAGCTTTTCATCAAACTCTTCGCGCGATTTTTTGTACAACATTCCCTTCTCCTGCCAGAAAGACCACCGCAAATTTCTTTTTAATAAAATTCACAGTGGTCTCCTCTCTCTTTTAATTAATTATTTAACCTGTTCAAATTTGGTCTGCATTGCATCCGTTACATCCTGAGCATCTGCATCTCCTGCTATAACTTCCTGGAATCTTGCTGTCATTTCGTCACTTACTCCATTAGGCCATGCATTATTAAGATTATAAATGGAGTCATAATCCTGATATCTTTCAAGATACTCATTTATCATCTCTCTGTCGTCTGTCAGATTTTTATGAGCAGGAATATTATCGTTTGATTCTGCCCATGCTTCAAAAAGAGGAGTTCCTTCTGTAAACCAATAGCTCAGCACAGCCTTTACTGCATCCACATGATCTTCATTCGCACCGGCAAATATTCCTTCAGCGGGTGTCAGATTATATACCAGTTCTTCATCTTTATCATTAGCAGGAAGCATGAAAATGCCTCTTTCAAACTGTTCTGCTCCCTCTGAATTAAGAACTTCCCATCCGAAGCTTCCGTCAAAGATCATTGCTGCACGCCCGTCAATAAAAGCCTGTCTTGACTGATCCTGAGAAAGTCCGAGCGTATTTTCCATTACATAACCGTTATCATAAAGAGATTTATACTTTTCAACCGTCTCTACCCAGCAGTCATCCGTAAACTTGGTTTCCCCGGTATAAAGCTGATCGTCAAAATCAGGATTCTTGCTGTAAATACACGAAGCGCCGACCTGATACATTCCGAACTGAATCACCGCTGCATCCTGATCACCCATAACGATTGGCGTAATGCCTGCACTTTTCAGTTTTTCACAGCATTCTGTAAACTCGTCCCAATTCATAGGAATATCTGTTATTCCGGCCTGCTCAAACAGATCTTTGTTGTACCATGTAGTAAGGAAACTCGAGCCAAGCGGAACAGCATATTTCTTACCGTCAAAAGTAAAGGAATCTACCATATCTTCCCTGAAATCACCTATGCATTCCAGACCACTGAGATCAAGAAGATATCCGGCGTCTACAAGCGGTTCCGCCTGTTTATCCGGCCACCATTCAAAAATATCCGGTCCTTCACCGCTGGCAAACTTCATCTGAACCGTAGATTTATAATTGTCCGTCGGCATCTCCTCAACTTCAACCGTAATATTCGGGAACTGTTCATTAATCAATTCCGGCAGCTGATCACTGTAAAACTCATTGTCGCCTCCCGTGATATACATAAAATTTAATGTAACATCATCCCCATCATAGGTAAATCTGCTGTCGGTTTCGGCATTTTTATCACTGCCACTGGCAGCGCTCCCGCCTGTTGAATCCGATCCGGAGCATCCGGTAAGAATCATTGTCCCGATCATGCTGCATGCGAGGATACCACTCACGATTTTTCTTTTCATACTGCTTCTCCCTTCTTATAATGTGGTATTTCTTTTGTTGTTATTATGCTAGCATTTCCGCGGTAACTTTTTTTCTCTTTATGAGTAACTTTTAGTCGTCCTTTCTTTTTCGGTATTCCTGAGGAGTTACTCCAGTCTCTTTTTTAAATACTTTAAAAAAGTATTTGGGATTTATATATCCTATTTCTTTTGAAATAACTTCGATGCTCAGATTGGTTTCTAAAAGCATCCTTTTTGCATGCATCATCCTTGTCCCGGTCAGATACTCATGAAAATTCATCCGTTTTTCTTTCATTGTATTTCTTACCACTGACGGATTTAAACACAAATCATCCGCAAGCAATTGAAGAGTTATTCTTCGATTATAGTTTTTGTCAATATATTCTTTTATTTCATCATATACGCTCCGCTGTTTTTCTTTTCCGGAAATTGACGTCATTATAAGACAGATATACCCTGATATTTCCTTTTTCATCTTTTGAATGTCATCTTCAAAGATATATCTTGTATCAAAAAAGCGCATAATATCATCTGTTTCCACTCCTTCGGAAACCGCATATTCGTTAATACTTCTTACGATATATCCACATGTCTTTCTGATGTCTCCCAGAGAATACTTTCTAATATCTATGTTGCTGAAAAAGGAATCCATGATTCTGGCACAATCGAGAGTATTGTATTTCATTCTTCTTATCTGGTCTGCCATGGATTCAGGAGAATATATATAGTTAAAAATCTGCTTTTCCCCGAAGGAAACCATAATTTGAGAGAACTCTCCGATATATAATTTTCTCAGTATTCTGTCGTTTTCCTTTTTCAGGCTGTTCAGCTCTCTGTAATCCTGTGTAATTCTGCTTACAACAATAAATATCTTTTCTTCTGCAAAATACTGTTCAATCTCCTCCGCAGTTGTTCTCGCCTTTAGGTTAAGATATGATGATTTATCTTCCTCTGTGTAAAAAAGAATAAACGACTGATATTTTGAAAGCGAATTATTGATGACCATATATTTTATGCTTCCGGTCATTTTCTCACAAATGGAATACAGAGTATCATACATATTCTGATTCTTTGAATTAACAGTGAGCAGCAGCATATATCTGAATTTATTGAGCATATCTTCTTCCCATTCTGAAAATGACTCATGTATTCCAAGAATGCTCTGTTGTATACTCTTCGTTTTTTTCTCCTGATCTATCCTGATCATTCTTTTTTCATCATACTGCCTTTTTCTTTTTTTCTCGATTTCTTTCTTTACTTTGACCAGCTGCTGGGCAATCTCCTCCGTTGTAAAAGGCTTCAAAACATAGCCTATTACCCTGCTCTCAATTGCTTTATGCATATATTCAAAATCTTTAAAACTGCTGATCACTATAACCGGCTGGTTAAGACCGCTTTCCCGGAGATTCTCCAGAAACTCAACCCCGTCCATCTTACTCATCTTCATATCCGTGATTATAAAGTCCGGGTTTGAATTTTCTATAACTTCAAGCCCGTTTCTTCCATTTGAAGCCTCCCCGACACACTTATATTCACTTCCGGGTATATCGGATATTTTTTTGATTATACCTTTCCTTATAATATTTTCATCATCTATCACCACATATGTATACAATATTCCTCACCTTCCTAACTGTATTTTAAAGGAAGCGTGATCTCTACTCTCACCCCTCCTTTCTCTCTGTTAAAAATATTAAGTCCGTATGCCCGTGAATACACGATATGAATTCTTCTCTGTATATTTTCCAGCCCTATGTTATGCCCTCTTTTCAGCTTTAGATCCGAGTCTTGATCCAGATGCTCATTAATCCCCTCTATTTTCTTTCTTATTTTTTCAAGTCGTTCTGACGGAATATACTCTCCTCCGTTTTCAATCCGAATAACAAGTTTTTCTCCCAATTCCTCGGCTGATATCTTAATCCACCAATCATTTTCTACATCTATCAGACCGTGTTCTACCGCATTTTCCACAATAGGCTGAAGCATGAATTTTAATACGATACAATTTTTTAATTTATCAGGAATATTTTCGATAACTCTGATGCTGTTTTCAAATCTTATCTCCTGTATTTTTATATAAGTTTTTATGTTTTTCATTTCTGATTCCAGAGTTTCTTCACTCTTTTCAAAATCCATACTGTAGTGCAGCATATCTCCAAGAGATTTTGACATAAGAGAAATCCTTTTATCTCCATCCAGATCAGCAAGACAATTTATACTTTCTAATGTATTAAATAAGAAATGCGAATTTATCTGCGACATCAATCCATTCAGTTTTTCCTTCAGGAAATTAATCTGACTTATATATTGCTCTTTAATCAATATATTGATTTTATTTATCATTTCATAAAACTGGTTATATAAAACGCCAATCTCATCTGTTCTTTCCTTATATTTCTTATCTTTATTTTTTATGTTTTGTTCAGGCACCTGCACCATAATATAAGACAGCCTTACAATAGGATCTATAAAATATTTTTCAATTATCAGGACCAAAAAAATAATGAATATGATACAGACCGCAATAACCAATACAAGATTAATGATATTATTCTTATAAAGTGTACCCAGCTCTCCGAGGTTATATTTAGAAACAATTTTCCAGTTATTGATTCCAAGTTCACTAAAAACATATTCCCCATTTTTTCTTTCTGTAAAACTTTGATCATTTTTATTTATTTGCCCTGTTTTCCCTGTGTTTTGTATATCATTGCCTGCTTCGTATTGAATATCGCCCTGCTCATTTATGATCATAATAAAATCATCCAATATTTCATTATCCATTTCGCTGAGGAAATCTGTGTTGCACACAACAGCAATATACGACAGCTGTTCTCCTCTGTCATTCGAAACAGGACGTATCTCCAAATAGTATTTTCCTGTTACTCTTTTATTGGAAGAACTCCAAAAAGTCATCATTTTATACAGACCGTTCTCTTCTATCTGTTTATACCATGTGCTTTCCTTATAATCTGTCTCTAAGAAATAATCTTTTCCTTTTGTATATATATAATTTGATCCGTTTTTGTTAAACAGATAAACCGCTTCTGCGTATTGGTTATTTTGTATTAAATTACTGCAGACATATTTAAACTCTCTGTAGTTTTGCAAGCGTTCTATATCAGTCAGCTCACTCTTCTCATTTTCCTGAGCTGATATAGACTGAATGCAATATTCATTATCGTATTGACTGTATATAAGCGACGACACCAATTCATCTATCTCGCTAAAAGCAGTATTTGCCTTATATGCTGCTTTTTCAATCTCGGTAAAAGCCATCCCTTTTCTTTGAGTTTTGTAAAAATCATAGGTGTTTTTTATATAAAGACTGAACAGAATAATCAACGGTACAATAGAGATACAAATCAAGAGAAGTGTCAATTTTATTTTCATTTTATTTTTCATAGCTGTTCTCCTCTGCAAGTAATAACTAAAAATTGTATTCTATTATATCATAAACAGACAATATGAAAGCTATATACAATAACTTCATATTGTCTGTATTTAAAGTTATCCTTTTACAGCCCCGGCTGTAAGTCCTCCTACAAACTGTTTCTGTAAAAATGCATATATAATCAGCATCGGAAGAGCGCTCAGGAAGCAGGCAGCAAACAGCATTGTCCACTGTGTCGGTTTCTGCATATCTCCCATAAATGAAAGCATCACCAGCGGAAGTGTCTTTTTGGTAGATGACGAGAGGAACAACATAGAGAGAAAGAAGTCATTCCATATCGGCACTCCCTGCGTAATAATAATTGATGAAAGGACCGGTTTTGTCAAAGGGATTACTACTTTCCGGAAAATCTGCATACGGCCGGCGCCATCAATCCTTGCCGCTTCCTCTAATTCAATAGGAACACCTGATTTTACAAAATTAGTATATACAAATATTGAAAACGGTATTGAGATCGTAACATACATCACTATAGGTGCTATATAGCTGTTATTGATCTTCAGTGATCTCATAATACTGTAAATAGGTATGATTGACATCTGTGCCGAAATCATCATTCCTGCAAGGAAAAATATCTGTAAAAACGCTCCGAGCTTTGTTTTAAGCCTTGCGAGAGCATATCCTGCAAGGGAGGCTACCACAAGCAGGATGACAACACTTGAAAAAGTTGTTATCACACTGTTTTTCAATGATCTGAAATAATGCATATCATTAAATGCTTCTTTATAGCTTTCCAAAGAAAACTGATTAAAGAGCTGCAGAAAAGATGTGTTGTTATCCGGTGAACGGAAGGATCCGGATAAAGCAATCAACAGCGGAGAAAGCATGATTATGAAAAATATAGTAATAAAAATGCTTATTATTATTTCGTTTCTTACTGATTTTTTCATTATACTTCCACCTCTCTTTTCTTAAAGAAAAATAATACTATACACGATATCACCAATATGAGTACAAATGCCGCCGCTGCGAGGGCTTCCGCTGTACCATACTGATATTCAACAAAAGCCAGCTTATATACACTGTGCATCAGAGTACTGCTTGAATCCCCGGGGCCGCCGCCTGTTAATGTAAACACATAATCAAAGGACTTAAATCCATTTATCAGGCCGAGCATTACATTAACGGAAATCGTATTTGCAATCATCGGAAGCTTTACTTTAAAGAATTCCTGATACCACTTACATCCGTCTATCTTAGCTGATTCCAAGACTTCATCCGGCAGATTCTGAAGGCCCGCAAGATAGATCAGTGTCATTGTTCCGCAGTTTTTCCACTGTTCTACAACAGCACAGGCAATTAATGCGGTGCTTGTAGATCCCAGAAGATTCGGTGCGGCATCTCCTGCCCCGAACAGATCAAATATGCTGTAGATCATTCCATAATACGGCGCATATACATAACTCCATATAAAAGCTACTACAACTGTACTAAACAGAGCCGGAATATAAAATACAGTTCTGAAAACACCTTTCATTTTTAGTTTCTTATTAAGAATAGAAGCAAGAAACAGTGCAAGGACATTCCCGAATACTACTGTAAATCCAGTGTAAATCCCCGTGTTTTTCAAGGCATTGAATAAAGTACCGTCCTGCAGTAAAAATTTAAAATTATCCAATCCGACAAAATTGTAATCTCCGACACCTGACCAGTCTGTAAATCCATAATAGAATGACATAAGTACAGGAGCCACCCAAAATACTACATATAGAACGAGCGCCGGGATAATAAAAAAATAGAGTGGTCTGTTTAATTTCTTTTTCACTTTTCTTCCCCTTTCCTGAGTAGTTTTTATTTTCTTAATCCTAGCACACGCTAAGTAACTTTTTATTTTATGTGAAGTAACTTTTTATCACATTCCTGAATCCCGGTTTGTATACTGATTTAAGAGATAAAAAAGAACAAATTAAAAAGTCCGAAATATCAGAATTTCTGATAATTTTCGGACTTAAAAATACTATGCCTGACCATAGACAGTCAGGCATAAGCTTGCTTATATGTCTCTAGAAAAGGCATTCTTACTTCAAAGCATCAATTGTTTTTTTCTGATCAATACAGCTGAAACACACACCAGAAGCCCGGTCCCAGCTGTCAGACTCCAAGCTAAAATATTTGCACTGTCTCCGGTCTGTACCCGGGCTCGATCCGCTTTTCCGTCAGTTTCAGCATCATTTGAATCTGAAACTGCCGCCTTGTCGTTTTCGTCAATATGAAGCCGGACTTCAGTCTGTGCCTCCATATCCGAGGCCCGTACCGTCTGGTGATATACCGGAACGCAAAACGTCAATAATGCCAGCAGGATGACCCCGGCACTTATCCGCTGTTTCATTTTCATAACTATTTGTCTGTCAGTGAAATCGAATAATTGATTACACCTGAATAATTTCCCGGTTTAATACTGTCATAGTTCAGGGCTTTGATTCTTCTGTTCTGTGTTCCCCAGTTGCTTCCTTCCCATGATACGATTTCATCTCCGATAGAATATCTGCCGCCTGACATTGCATCAGAATAATAGATTTCATATGATGCTTCCTGCAGATTTCTGCTGTCCCATACCGCAAATTTGTTCAGCTCTGTCGGATATCCGGCGCTTTCAATTACTACAGATATTTTCTTTCCATCCGGAATAAAATCTTCATGATTCTCGAGATTCATTGAAAATGACAGATTCTGCGCGTCCTTTGAAAGAGTAACCGTTGCCGGAACATCTACAGTATATGTAGGAACAACTTCTTCTGTCTTATCAAGAACAATCTTCTGCTGAACATCCTGCTCCGGAGTATTTTCGCTCACTTCCGCTGCCATGACCGGCTGACCTGCCAGCATAACTCCTGTTACCGCTACTGCTGTTAATGACATAACTTTTCTGAGTTTCATAGTCTTTTTCTCCTTTCCTGACTGCTGTTATATATCAATATCCCTGAGGATACAGATATCTCTTACTCTGCGACATGAAGCGTTGTTTTTACATTGCCGCCATTCATGGTTTTCTCTGCACCAAGTGATTTCGTGGCAATAGAAATATTCATCTCGTAATCGCCCGGCTGCAACGGAGCATCCATCTCAAAACCTTTGATCGCATCTCCCGGCTTCACCCATTCACTCTCATAGATAGGATTCCCGTCGTCGAGACTGACAGTAAATTGGAAATAGCATGGATTCACATCCGGATTCGTCAGCACAATGGGGATATCATTCTGATCCGCGCTTACCGTAATCTCCGGATAACCGGGAAACCGAATTGATGCCGCGTTATCTGTCCCGCTTTCCTTATCTTCGTATTCCTGTGCATTCTTATCAATGGTAACTCCTTCATTTCCATCCGAAACAGTATTACTTCTGTTCAATACAAATCCAATACCAATCCCCGCACAGAGAACAACTAATATAATAATTCCAATCAGTACATATTTTTTCTTCAAATTCAGGGCCTCACTTTCTATGAGGCATTCTAGCAGAGCCAATAAAAATTCACATAAAGAATATGTTAAATCTTTGTCAGGAAAATTAAAGAAATAAAAAGCGATGGTGAGGAAGATTTTTTGCATCTGACTTAACGCTGACTTAACAGGTCTTTTTTATACCCTTTTCACTTAGTATGTGATATACTGTGCTTATGGATAAATATATACAATTCAACGAATTATCTTTTGAAAAAATGAAGGAAAAATTATCTGGCTATGTTAACGAGGAATTAGTAATAGATTTTCTCGATTTACTAACGACTTTACCTCAGATATTAGGTCCTGATGAATATTTCAAATCTTCTACTGAAGAAGAAATTCCAGATATAGGCTACCAGAAGCTGGTGCCACATATGACTTATTCACTAAATATAAAAAGGACCACTCTACAATCTATTATTTTGCTTATGCAGGCAGGTTTTAACAGCTTTATCAAAAATGATCATATACTGCAGGAAATAGATTTTGCTCTTCTTATAAAATCAATAAAAGATAACTTTTGCCATCTTTCTGATGAAAATGGGGAATACTGCATTGCATATGAATGCTCTAAGAATAATATTTCAGTTGATGGTTATTCTAACTTTAAAACAGGCCATAATGAATGCTGCAGAAACGATTTGCCATGTAAGTATAATGACCAAGGACAATGTACACTGTCTGAGGTGCGCTATAATAGGATTATTCAGCAACTGATAGATAACAGAATTATTGAAATTAAAGACGGAAAATACATAATCACATTTTAAAACACAGAGGATACTATATGGATAATATTTTAGGCGAATATAGTAATGATAATTTTGTAGTTGTAAACATTTTTTCTGATTTATGTAATGAAACAAAAACGATTGACAAAACAGTATTGCATGAAATAATGCATATGCTGCTATCCCTGCAGACAAGATGGGGCTGTTTTGAATATTCTTTTAATCATATCAACAGATTACTAGATTCTTCTTATTCAGAAATCGAAAAGTATGTACATTCGTGCTGTAAAGACGCCCAAGAATGTGTTGCTGAGGCATGGGAGAGATTATATATATATAAAACTTCAGGTTTAGCTGCCATGATCAATGACATTCGAGAAACGAAATATAAAAACCCGAAAGCTTACAATTATTTAGAAAAAATCATGCCGTTGCTACTACAGAACAAAATAAACGTCGAAACAACGGCCTTTTTAATATACAAAACAGCTTTATATTCTTTAAACAGCCCCTTTGAAACTATTTCTTCAGATATCTGGTTTAAAAAAAACATCCCTGCTGACTTAATACCAAACAATATATTCTGGAAGAAATTGGAAGAATTAAAGAATCTGTTTGAGAAGGATCCGGTTCATTATGACCGCTACCTTTCTTCATTGAATTCTGATTGGGATTATACCAACAAAGATGATATTTCAGATAATCTAAAAAGATTAACAGAATATATATTATATATCTGTTCAAAATCCACCTATTATAATGAAATCGAAAACTATTTAGCTACAATAACACCAAAAGAGATCAATTTAAATAATTTTGATGATTATGTTTGTCCCCAAAATTACTCACATTATAATTCTGGAGAAATCAAAAACATCCGCAAAATGCCACTAAACAAATATATACTTTTTATTTTTGGAGATGTAAGAGACTTATTATATACTGTAAGTTCAAAAGCTTTTCATGATGACATTCCCTTTGATGATATAGATAACAAAATAATTTTCGGTATTTATTTTAACTATTTTGATAAAACTGCATTTCCGTATGCATACTCATAT
>ERZ1643246.1896-NODE-1896-length-21406-cov-33.423353_pt1 | contig 21406 bp, 19 predicted proteins | sample MGYA00579265_ERZ1643246 | MGnify/ENA primary metagenome ERZ1643246 (study PRJEB29033, sample SAMEA4952261) | chicken gut metagenome | biome: Broiler Chicken; feature: Gastrointestinal Tract; material: Caecum | place: Ireland | collected 2018 | study: Broiler...
CTTTTGTTTGTTGAAGTATCCTCCGACTTGTTCTATAATAAGAAAAAGAACTGCGGGCAGCACTTTTGCATATCGTGCGGCCGGAAGGAGGGGATCTTGTGAGAGATAAAAATATACTGCAGGTTTTAAGAGACAGCAGGTACACTGTTGTGCTGAGCGGGGTGGAGATGCTCAAGGAAAGCGGGTATCCTCTGCTTCGGGACGGGGAAGAATCCTACGAGATCGAGGAAAAATACGGATATTCTTTTGAGGAGATATTCAGCAGCAGTTTCTATTCAGCCCGGAAGGAGCGGTTTTTCAAGTTTTATAAGGAAGTGATCTTGAAGGCGGCTGAGATCCCGCCGGGAGAGGGATTCCGCGCTCTGAAGCAGCTTCAGGACTACGGGCTGATCCACTCGATCATCACGAGGCGGATCGCGGGCCTGGAGGACAGAGCCGGCTGCAGCAATGTGATCAATCTCAAAGGAACGGTCTTTCACAACACATGCCCGAACTGCGGCAGAGAGTATTCCATGGAATATGTAAGAGATGCAAAAGGTGTTCCTCTCTGTGAGAAATGCCTTGTGGCGATCCGCCCGGATGTGTGTCTGTTCGGCGAGATGATTGACAACGGACTGATGACCCGGGCGGCAGAAGAGATCGAGAAGGCGGACGTCCTTCTTGTGCTTGGATCGAGCCTGCATTCTCCGCTGTGCAGCCAGATGCTTCAGTATTACAGCGGGACAAATCTGATTCTTGTCACAGAGTCAGAGCATTATTCGGACCAGCAGGCGGATCTCATCTTCTACGGACAGAGCGATGAGTTCCTCGGCAGACTGGTCGAAGAATATAAAAAACAAGAGAAAGGCTAGTGTATCATACTAGAATTGGAAAATCATGAGCAAGAAAATTAGAACAAGATTTGCGCCGAGCCCGACAGGCCGGATGCATGTGGGAAACCTTCGTACAGCACTGTACGCATACCTGATCGCAAAACACGAGGGAGGCGATTTTATCCTCCGTGTGGAAGATACAGATCAGGAAAGATTTGTCGAAGGGGCGCTTGATATTATTTACCGGACTCTGGAGAAGACAGGACTCGTCCACGACGAGGGACCGGACAAAGACGGAGGATACGGCCCTTATGTACAGAGTGAGAGGAATGCCTCCGGACTGTATCTTAAGTATGCAAAGCAGCTTGTGGAGCAGGGGGACGCTTACTATTGTTTCTGTGACAAGGAGCGTCTGGAATCTTTAAAGACTTCTGTCTCTGAGGACGGGACAGACATCGTAGTCTATGACAAGCATTGTCTCGGACTGAGCAGGGAAGAGGTGGAAGCGAACCTTGCCGCAGGCAAGCCCTGGGTGATCCGTCTCAATGTCCCAAATGAGGGCGAGACTACATTCCACGATGAGATTTATGGCGATATCACGGTTCCGAACAGCGAGCTTGACGATATGATCCTGATCAAGTCGGACGGATTTCCTACCTATAATTTTGCTAATGTTGTGGATGATCATCTGATGGGGATCACACATGTGGTGAGAGGCAACGAGTATCTGTCCTCAGCGCCCAAGTACAACAGGCTTTATGAGGCTTTCGGATGGGAGGTGCCGGTCTACGTGCACTGTCCATTGATCACGGATGAGAATCATAAGAAGCTGAGCAAGAGATGCGGACACTCTTCCTATGAAGACCTGATCGAACAGGGATTTGTTTCCGAGGCGGTCGTTAATTTTGTCGCGCTTCTGGGCTGGTGTCCTCCGGACAACCGGGAGATCTTCTCTCTTGAGGAGCTGGTGGAAGTGTTTGACTATCATCATATGAGCAAGTCGCCGGCTGTCTTCGACACGACGAAACTGAAATGGATGAACGGAGAATATCTGAAGGCGATGGATTTCGACCGGTTCTATGAGCTTGCGGAACCGTATATCCGGGAGGTTGTCACAAAGGACTATGATCTGAAGAAGATCGCGGCACTCGTGAAGACAAGGATCGAGATCCTGCCGGATATCCGGGAGCAGATTGATTTCTTTGAGGAAGTGCCGGATTATGACACGTCTCTCTACAATCATAAGAAGATGAAGACGGATCCGGAAAAATCGCTGGAGCTGCTCCGGGAGGTGCTCCCGCTCCTGGAGGCGCAGGAGGACTACAGCAACGATGCTCTGTTTGAGATGCTCAAGGCTTTTGCGGGAGAAAAAGGCTATAAGATCGGGTATGTGATGTGGCCGATCCGGACGGCTGTGTCGGGCAAACAGAATACACCGGGCGGTGCCACAGAGCTTATGGAAGTGCTCGGAAGAGAAGAGTCTGTGAAGCGGATCCGGGCCGGAATCGAAAAACTCAGCTAGGAAAGGAACGGTATGGGATTTAATCAGGCACAGAAGAAAGCAGTCAGTCATGGGGAAGGTCCCTGCCTCGTACTTGCGGGTCCCGGTTCGGGGAAGACGCTCACCATTGTGAACAGAATTAAATATCTGATTGAAGAGTATAAAGTAAGGCCAGAAGAAATTCTGGTCGTTACTTTTACCCGTTTTGCGGCTGCGGAGATGAAGAGCAGGCTCTGCGCGCTCATGGGGAAGCAGACTCTGCCGGTGACAGTGGGGACTTTTCACGGCATCTACTATGGGATCCTGAAATGGGCGTACAGGATGGGGCAGCAGAATATCCTTTCCGAAGAGGAAAAATATCAGATCCTGCGGTCCGCGGCGGGAAAGCAGAAGATGGAGGTCTTTGACGAAGAAGACTTTATACAGGACATCGCGGCGGAGATCGGAAAGATCAAGAATAACAGGATCGATCCGGATGAATTTGTATCAGAAAAGTGCAGTGCGGACGCTTTCCGTGAAATATACAGGGAGTACGAGCGGCAGAGAAAGAAACTCCGAAAGATTGATTTTGACGATATGCTCGTGCTCTGCTGTGAACTGTTCACATCCCGCCCGGATGTGCTTGCGGCATGGCAGAAAAAGTTCCGCTATATCCTGATCGATGAGTTTCAGGATATTAACAGGATCCAGTATGATGTAATCCGGATGCTTGCCCTGCCGGAGAACAATCTGTTTGTCGTCGGAGATGATGATCAGGCGATCTACGGCTTCCGGGGAGCGGACTCGTCTCTGATGTTCCGTTTCCGTGAGGATTATCCGGAGGCAGCACAGATCCTGCTCGGTACGAACTACCGCTCGACAGCGAATATCGTAAGGAATTCTCTGAAAGTGATCGAACATAATGAACACCGATTCCAGAAGGATCTTAAAGCGTCCAGGGATAATGGCGCATGTATCCATGTGCAGGAACTGAAAGATCCGAATGAGGAGGCACAGTATATTCTGGATGAGATTGAAAAGAAGGAGCAGGAGGGGACGGCACCTGAGAAGATCGCAGTCCTTTTCCGGATCCATACGGATGCGCGTCCCGTTGTAGAGGCGCTTCTGGAGAGACATATTTCTTTTCAGATGAAGGAACATCTGCCCAATCTTTATAATCATTTTATCGGGAAGGACATTCAGGCTTATTTCCGGCTGGCTCTGGGAGAACGGAAACGGCAGGATTTCCTTCAGGTCATGAACCGGCCGAAGCGGTATATCGGGCGGGACAGCCTTTCGGGAAATACCGTCTCCTTTGAGGAAATCCGCAAGTTCTACTGTGACAGGGAATGGATGATGGACCGGGTCGATCAGTTTGAGTGGGATGTGAAGATGCTGAAGAAGATGGCGCCTTATGCTGCCATTCAGTATATTCGGAAACGGATCGGTTATGACGACTTCCTGAAGGACTATGCACTGACGCACAATGTGAATAAGGCAGATCTCTTCGATGTCCTCTCTGAGATAGAAGAGGCGGCAAAGCCATATGCCTCCATCGAGGACTGGTTTGTCCATGTCCAGGAATATACGGAGATGCTCCGGCTGAAAGAACGGCAGAGGAGCCTGAAGCAGGAAGGGGTCAGACTGATGACTATCCATGCCGCAAAGGGGCTGGAATTCGACGCCGTATTCCTCATTGAGGCGAATGAGGGCAGGATACCGTACAAAAAGGCGAAAACAGAGAAAGAAACAGAGGAGGAGAGAAGGCTCTTCTACGTGGCGATGACGCGGGCAAAAGATCTGCTGAAGATCTGTTATGTGAAAACAAAAAACGGAAAGGAGGTTTCTCCTTCCCGCTTTGTAGAGGAACTGCTCGAAGAGGATTAGTCAAGCTCATCCAGATCGATGTCCCCGAAATCCTGCTCTTCCATCCAGTCATTGAATGCATTCGAGGCAAGTTCGAACTCAGCGTCATCCAGGATGTTTTCAAGACCCGGTTCCTCCTCCTCGCCATTGTCGATATAACGGTACAGATAGACCTGGCTGTCCTCGTCATCACCGTTCTCATCAAGAGGGAGAAGCGCGATGTAATCACGGCTGTCCGCCTCAAAAATGCCCAGTACTGCGCATTCAAGTTCTTCATCGTTGTCCAGTGTCAGTGTGACAGTGATCGATTCGTTTTCATTCATTGATCTTTCTCCTTTTAATTGAAGTAATGGGGTTACCGGAGGCTGTGTTCTCCTGTATTCTGATGTTAACAAAAAGGACTGAAAAAAGCAACCCCGGAAGCGTTTCTATTGACATTCCTTTGAAACCGGGTAGAATGTAAAGTGGTTGAAAATGTTTATGGAAAATAAAAAATGAGAAGGAGTATCAGATGAAAAAAAGAGTGTTGCTGCTTTTTCTGACGGCAGCCTGCGCCGCGTCGATGTTATCCGGATGCAAGAAAAATGTGGGTACGCCGGAGGATAACGCGGTAGTGGAGGAATCGGAGGGAGAAGAGAATGAGGAGGAGAGCGGTCGTCTCTTTGGATACAGCTGCATTGATCTGTCCAATCCTTTTTATGAGACGCTCGGAGAGTCGATCCAGACATCGCTGGAAGAGCAGGGCGACCGGCTGATGACCAAAGATCCGGAAGCAGATTCGGACACACAGATCGCGCAGATACAGGAGATGATCGATGAAGGCGTGGACGCTGTATTTCTCTGTCCGGCAGACTGGGAAGAGATAACTCCCGCTCTGGAAGCTCTTGACCAGGCGGATATCCCTGTCATTAATCTCGATACAGAAGTAAAAGAGATGGATTATATCGATGCATTTGTGGGATCCGACAACCGGAACGCAGGATATGTCTGCGGCCAGGATCTGGCTGAGAATAAGCCGGACGGAGGCAGGATCGTGATCGTGGAAAGCCCTTCGGTCAACTCTGTAAACGAGAGGATCACCGGTTTTGAGGAAGCTATCGCCAACAAAGGCTTTGAGGTCGTACAGCGGATCGATGCGGGAGATGATGCGGGCGAGGTCAAGGCGGCCATGTCAGAGCTGCTGAAGAGCGGAGAGCAGATCGATGCGGTCATGTGTGGAAACGACCGGATGGCGGAGCAGGTGCTGCAGGCACTCAGTGAGGCCGGTGACAGAAAACCGCTGGTGTACAGTGTAGACGGATCTCCGGTGACCAAGTCTGCGCTGGCTGATCCCGACAGCCCGATGCAGGGAGTGGGAGCGCAGTCCCCGATCAATATGGGGAAAACTGCTGTAAAAGTGGCTTCCGCCGTACTGGAGGGCGGCGCTTTTTCAAAAGAGACCTATGAGGAGACATTCTTTATCGGTCGGGACAATGTTGAGATGTACGGAACAGACGGCTGGCAGTAGGAAAGGAAAAGTATATGAAAAAAGCGAAGGGAAGTCCGCAGCCTTTTGGGGCGGTCGTAAGAGGGAACAGGGTGAATTTTGCAGTGCAGGTACCGCAGGGAAAGTCGTGTGAGCTTCTGCTGTACAGAGCAGGCAGGACTTCACCGGAACAGTGCTTTGAGATGCCGGAAGAGGAAGGAATAGGAGAAGTAAGATTTCTCGCAGTCGAGGATATTGATGCTGATAAATATGAATATAATTACAGGATCGGCAGAAAGATCTGTGTAGATCCCTACGTGCGGGAAGTGGCCGGAAAGGAACACTTCGGCCAGAAGAAGGATGTTCAGAAACATCAGGTGCGCGGAAAACTTGTCTCACCGGAATATGACTGGGAAGGCGATACACGGCTCCATCTTCCGTGGAATGAGGTGGTGGCATACAGTCTTCATGTCAGGGGATTTACAAAGCACACCTCTTCAAAAGCCGCGCACAAGGGAACTTTTCAGGGAGTGATCGAGAAGATCCCGTATCTGAAGGAACTTGGCGTCAATCAGATCCAGTGCATGCCGGTCTATGAATTTGAGGAGTGCGACAGCGGCCATATAAATTACTGGGGATACGGCGCCGGATTTTATTTTGCGCCCAAAGAATCCTATGCGGCGGGAAAGAATGCCTCTGCTGAGCTGAAGGATATGGTAAGGGCATGCCATGCTGAGAAGATCGAGGTGGTGCTGGAAATGCCATTCCAGGCCGGGATCTCCGTGCAGACAGCGCTTGAATGCCTGAGGTTTTATATGCTGGAATATCATATCGACGGATTTGTGGTGAATCCATATATCATCCCCTGGGACATTGTCAGCAGTGATCCGTTCTTGAAAGATATAAAGATCATGCGGAAAGACGACGGTTTCCAGAACGTTATGAGGCGTTTCCTGAAAGGAGACGAAAATATGGTCAATGATGTCATCTGGGCGCTGAAGCACAATTCTTCCGCTGACGGAAAATGCAATTATATCACGGGACATACAGGATTTACCCTGTGGGATCTGGTCTCCTATGACGGAAAACACAATGAGGCGAACGGTGAGAGGAACACTGACGGTCCGGACTACAATTACAGCTGGAACTGCGGGGCGGAGGGACCGAGCAGGAAGAAGGCGGTCATGGCACTTCGGAAAAGCCAGGTACGGAATGCATTTTACCTTCTTCTCACGGCCCAGGGGACTCCCTGCCTGCTCGCAGGAGATGAATTCTATAATACCCAGAAGGGAAACAACAATGTCTACTGTCAGGACAATGAGACGGCATGGGTCAACTGGAGCAGACTGAAGACAGATGATTCGCTGTTCAGATATGTGAAGGCTCTGATCGCGTTCAGAAAGGCGCACGCATGCCTCCACCGCAGAGAAGAACTCAACGGAATGGACAGGACAGCGTGCGGCATGCCGGATGTCTCCTATCACGGGGAAAATGCATGGAAGGTCAAGGCTGAGGTTGCGAGCCGCCAGCTCGGCGTGCTCTATGCAGGCGTGGAGCCGGGGGACGAGCCCTGCTTCGCAGCCTACAATATGCACTGGATCCCTCACGAATATGCGCTTCCGTCTCCCGGGAAAGGAAAGATGTGGTATCTGGCGGCTGATACGGAGAGGGGCGTGCTTGAGAAGCCGGAGCTTCTCGTTGAGCAGAAGAGCATAGAATTAAAAGAGAGGAGCATTGCGCTTCTGGTAGGCAGAGAGAAGGCAGAGGAAAAGAATGAAAGCAGTAAAACATTTCTGCACAATCACGAAACATAAGATCCTGGTCATGAAGGAGTGCTTCCGGGTCGGACTGTACAGACAGGGGCTCCTCCATGACCTGTCAAAATACAGCTGGACAGAGTTCCGCGTGGGCTGCAGATATTATCAGGGAACAAGAAGCCCGAATAATGCGGAACGGGAAGACCGGGGGTATTCATCTGCATGGCTTCACCACAAAGGCAGGAATAAGCATCATTATGAATACTGGCTGGATTACAGTCTGGACGGAAGCGGGACATTGACCGGGATGAAAATGCCGGTCAGATATGTTGCAGAGATGTTCCTGGACCGGATCGCAGCAAGTAAGGTCTATAAAGGGGCGTCTTATAAGGACAGCGACCCGCTGGACTATTACAGGAACGGGAAGGCAGCCGGGCTGATGCATCCTGAAACCAGGGAACTTCTGGAAAAGCTTCTCCTCATGCTTGCAGAAGAAGGGGAAGAGAAAACATACCGTTATATAAGGGAAGTAGTCCTGAGAAAAAAGCAGCCGGACCTCTGAAAGAATCAGAATGCAGGAACAGGCAGGAAGAGATTGGAAGTCTTCCTGCCTGTTCTTTATGCCCCGGCATTCTTTTCCGGGAATGTTTCTTCGAAAATCGTTCTTGTCCAGAAATCGTTCTTATTCGGGATATACAAGCCGTTCTTCGGTGATGTCTGTGAGGACTTCCCTGAGATAACGGGCAGCGAGCCAGCGCGCCATCGGCAGGTTCATGTCGAGATAGTTCCCGCAGTCCTTCGGGGATGCGCCGGGGATCTCACCCTCATAGCCGGCGATGAACTCGAACATCTCTTTCATCAGCGGAACGATATCAGCGGAAGTATAATCTCCGGCCAGCAGCAGATAGAATCCGGTGCGGCATCCCATGGGGCCGAAGTAGAGCACCTTATCGGAGAAAGTCTCATGGTTTCGGAGAAATGTAGCTCCCAGATGCTCGATCGTGTGGACTTCCGCCGTATTCATGACAGGTTCGTCATTCGGGCTTGTCATGCGGATGTCGAAGGTGGTGATGACAGTATCTCCTGCCATATCTTTGCGCGAAACATAGAGTCCGGGAACAAGCCGGATATGATCGATCGTGAAACTTGTGATTTTTTTCATTTCCATAACAGTCAGTCCTTTCTTTTTCCTGCCGCCGGTTCTGCGCGCGGCAGAGAAGCAATCTGTGTTTTTGCGGGCACTGGAGAATGTTTCAGCAGAAAGTGAGAAGTATTTCCGCAGGTGGTTTCCTGTCCCGTCCGGTTCAGCAATGTGCGCTTCCGCTTTCCATTATAGCCTTTTCTCCCGAGGCTTGGCAAGAGCCGGCGATATTTTCCCGGCTGGGATACAGAGGTATTGCTCTGAGTGAGATACGGGGATGGGTTCCGGAGCGGGACGCATTCCGGACTACAGCCCGGGAGAAATCTGTGGCGTGTGCGATTGACGCGGGAGAGAAAAGCAACTATACTGTAAGGCTGTAGGAGAAAATAAAACAGGAGCGGAAGGAGAACTGCGCTATGATGCTATATATTGTGAGACACGGAGAGACTGACTGGAACAGGATGAAGAAGGTACAGGGGCATACCGATATCCCGCTGAATGACTATGGCCGTCATCTCGCAGAAGAGACTGCGGAGGGAATGAAGGAGATCAGGCTTGACCTGGGATTTACCAGCCCTCTGAAGCGCGCCAGGGAGACAGCGGAGATCATCCTTGCAGGAAGAAATATCCCGCTGATCGATGAAGAGCGGATCAAAGAGATCGGTTTCGGGCGGTATGAGGGAATGTTCAGCGGAGGAGAAAACCGGGATCCGGAGAGCGATGCGTTCAACCGCTTTTTCTCGGATACCGGAAATTACATTCCACCGGAAGACGCCGAGACTGTTCCGGAACTCTACGAGAGGACAGGTGCATTTCTTAAAGAGCTGTGCGCCAGGGAAGATCTTGCAGGAAAGAATATCCTGGTTTCCACTCACGGAGCCGCTATGACTGCCCTCCTGAACCGGATCAAAGGAAATCTGTCCGTGGCCCATTTCTGGAAAGATGAGGTGCCGCCGAACTGCTCTGTGACCATGGTGGAAGTCAGAGACGGAAAGCCCAGGATCATAAAAGAGGGAGTTATTTTCTACAAAGAGAAGGTACGGAGATGGAAGGCGGTATAAATTCGGGATTGGCGGGCAGGTTTCTGATCCGACTCGCATCCGAAACCGGCAGGCGTGAGTATGCCGAAGTCATATTCTGCGATGAGGGGGCGGGGGATTCAGGCTCCGTTCCGAAGAATAAGAAAAACTAAAAGCTTCGAAAGATGGCTAAAAGCAATCCGAAAAACAGCACAACTCGCTGGCGCTCAGACAATACTGTTTTTCGGATAAAACTTACCTTACAAACCCGGATTTAGTCTTCTTCTTCAGTCTGTACGGAATAGGTCTGTCTCTTTCTTGCCATCTCGTCGCTCTCAAGATACTCGTCGTATGTGGTGATCTTGTCGATGAGGTGTCCGCCTGGCACGATCTCCATAATGCGGTTTGCAGTCGTCTGCACGATCTGGTGGTCTCTTGAGGTAAAGAGCAGGACGCCCGGGAATTTGATCAGACCGTTGTTGAGCGCGGTGATCGATTCCATGTCAAGATGGTTGGTCGGCTCGTCCAGCAGCAGCACATTGGCGCCGGAGATCATCATCTTGGACAGGAGACAGCGGACCTTCTCGCCTCCGGATAACACTTTGAGACGTTTCACGCCGTCCTCGCCGGAGAAAAGCATTCGTCCCAGGAAGCCGCGGACATAAGTGGCGTCCTTATTTTCCGAATACTGGGTGAGCCATTCGGTGATCGTGTAATCGCTGTCGAACTCACTGCCGAAATCCTTCGGGAAGTAAGCCTGGGAGGTGGTGATCCCCCACTTGTAGGTTCCCTCGTCCGGCTCCATTTCGCCGATCAGGATCTTGAAGAGCACAGTCTTGGCAAGCTCATTGCTTCCCACGAAAGCGACCTTGTCGTCATGTCCGAGAGTGAAGGTGATATTGTCCAGCACCTTCTCGCCGTCGATCGTCTTGGAGAGCCCTTCCACGGTGAGGACTTCATTTCCGATCTCACGGTTCGGGCGGAAGTCGATATAAGGATACTTTCGGCTGGAAGGCTTGATCTCATCGAGCTGGATCTTTTCCAGGGCGCGCTTTCTGGAAGTCGCCTGTTTGGATTTTGAAGCGTTGGCGCTGAAACGGGAAATGAATTCCTGGAGCTCTTTGATCTTTTCTTCTTTCTTTTTGTTGGCTTCCTTCATCTGGCGGATCAGAAGCTGGCTGGACTCATACCAGAAATCGTAGTTTCCGGCGTAGAGCTGGATCTTGCCGTAGTCAATATCCGCGATCTGCGTGCAGACCTTGTTCAGGAAGTAGCGGTCATGGGATACCACGATGACCGTGTTCTCGAAGTTTATCAGGAACTCCTCGAGCCACGCGATCGCATCCAGGTCCAGGTGGTTGGTGGGCTCGTCGAGCAGGAGGATGTCCGGGTTGCCGAACAGAGCCTGCGCAAGGAGAACTTTGACTTTCTCCGGGCCGGTGAGGTCCTTCAGATATTTGTAATGGAGGTCTGTTTCAATTCCGAGTCCGTTCAGCAGAGAGGCGGCGTCAGACTCCGCTTCCCATCCGTTCATTGTCGCAAACTCTGCCTCCAGCTCACTTGCTTTGATCCCGTCTTCATCGGTGAAATCTTCTTTCGCATAGATCACTTCCTTTTCCTTCATGATCTCGTAGAGACGGGCGTTCCCCATGATCACAGTATCGAGTACCGGATACTCGTCATATTTGAAATGATCCTGCTGAAGGAAGGAGAGACGCTCTCCGGGAGTGATGCTGACATCGCCCTGGGTGGGCTCAAGCTGTCCGGACAAGATCTTCAGGAAAGTAGACTTTCCCGCGCCGTTGGCGCCGATCAGACCGTAGCAGTTCCCTTCTGTGAATTTAATGTTGACATCTTCAAACAGCGCTTTTTTTCCGACGCGCAGTGTAACGTTGTTTGCACTAATCATTCTGAAATCTCCTTAAATTGAATCCTGTTTAAAACAGATGCCTGCAGTGCAGAAAAAGGCCGCACATAGGGCATCCGGGAGTACCAACGCTTATATTAACACGGCGGACATGACATGGCAAGGTTTGGTTCAAAAAGTTTCAAAATAAAAAATGACTGAAACAGAGGCATATACGGAGCGGCGCCGGGGGACTTCTGACCTTCTGAAAGAAGTTTCCGAAATCGGGTTTGCGAACAGGGGAAAACGTTATATAATACCAGTATCGGGTCCATCGGGGATCCGGTGAGCAAGCATGAAAAGAGGAATAAACATGGATATAAAAAAAGCGACAATGGTACTGGAAGGAGGCGCCACCAGAGGGGTGTTTACGTCAGGCGTCCTGGATCTGCTGATGGAGAAAGGGATCTATACGTCCCATGTCATCGGTGTCTCAGCGGGAGCATGCAATGCGCTGGACTATGTGTCGGAGCAGCCGGGCCGCACCCGCGACTGTATGATCCCGGCGGATAAGAGCGGGAACTATTATTACGGCCTGAGGGACTTCGTGAAGGAAAGAAGTGTCATGAACATGGACCTGATCTTCGACAAGTACCCGAATGAACTGATCCCATTTGACTTTGACACTTATTTCAATTCTGAGATCGAGTGTGAGCTTGTCACGACCAACTGTCTGACGGGAAAAGCGGAGTATATGACCGAGCGGAGCGACAGAGAGCGTCTGCTCAAGGTATGCCGGGCGTCCTGCAGCATGCCTCTTCTTACACCGATCGTAAACGTGGACGACGTCCCATATCTTGACGGAGGGCTTGCGGATTCAGTGCCGATCCGAAGGGCGCAGGAGATCGGAAATGAGAAGATCGTGGTGATCCTGACCAAAAATGCAGGCTACAGGAAAAAGACAGTTTCGAAGGGGCTGGAGAAGATCTATCGAAGGGCATACCGCTCCTATCCGAACCTGGTGAGGACGATACTCCGCAGGAGTTTTGAATACAATAAGACGATGAACCATCTTGACCAGATGGAAAAACGCGGTGAGGTCTTTATTCTCCGGCCCCAGGTGAAGCCGGTGGCCCGTCTGGAAAGAAACAGGGAGACACTGCTGGCATTCTATGAGCATGGATACAGCCTTATGGAGCGCAAACTGGACGATCTGATGGAATATCTTGAAAAATAGGAAAAGGAGAGAAGCAGATGACGGAAATTTTGGATTATACCCAGAACCGGGAGCTTTCGTGGCTCAGATTTAACCAGAGAGTTCTTGAAGAGGCGCGGGATGAGACAGTCCCGCTCATGGAGAGAATGAAATTCGTCGCCATCTTTACGAGCAATCTCGATGAATTTTTTATGATCCGCGTGGGCAGCCTTTATGATATGGCTGCCGCGGACGGAAAAAAGCAGGACACCAGATCAGGCATGACACCAAGGCAGCAGCTGGATGCAATCTACCGGACAGTTGCACCGCTTTATAAGGAAAGAGATAAGACCTATGCGGAGATAAAGAAACAGCTGAAGCCTTACGGCGTCTGCGGGCTGGATTTCAAGGAACTTGAGCAGTCGGAGAAAAAATACGTCAAGAAATATTTCAAGGAGCAGGTGCTCCCGGTTCTGTCGCCCCAGATCGTAGATGCAAACCATCCATTTCCCCATCTGCTCAACAAGGAGATCTATGTGGTAGCGAACCTGAAGAATGGGAACAAGTCCATGATGGGAATCGTGCCGGTGCCCCAGTATATCTCGGATATTCTGTATCTGCCCGGGTATGATATCCGCTATATCAGGATGGAGAAGGTGCTCACAGAGTATCTGGAGCTGGTATTTGACCAGTATCAGGTATCGGATAAGAATTATATCTGCGTGACAAGAAATGCGGACGTCTCGCCGGACGACGAGGCGTTTGCGGATAATGAGGATTTCCGGGATATCATGCAGGAAACTCTCCACAAAAGAAGGAGGATGGCGGTGGTAAGGCTTGAGACCGCCAGCCCTCTGAGCAAAGAGATGGAAAAATACTTCTGTGACAGATTTAAGATCCAGCCGGAATGCATTTTCCGGACCAAGATGCCGATGAAGCTTGCCTTCATGTTCGGCATTGCCGACAAGCTTCCGGAATCCATGAAGCGGTCTCTGGTCTATGAACCGTTCACGCCTCAGCCGGCCGCCATGCTGGCGCCGGGCAGTGTGATGGAGCAGGTGAAGAAAAAGGATGTGCTCCTCTCTTACCCGTATGAGAGCATGGAGCCTTTCCTGCAGCTGATCAAGGAGGCGGCTTCAGATCCGGATGTCATGACGATAAAGATCACGATCTACCGGCTGGCGAAAAAGGCAAGGCTTGTGGAATATCTGTGCGCGGCAGCGGAAAACGGCAAGGAGGTCACCGTTCTGATCGAGCTGAGGGCAAGATTCGACGAACAGAACAATATTGAGTGGTCCGAGCGGATGGAAGAGGCAGGATGCCGCGTGCTCTATGGATTTGAGGGATATAAGGTGCACTCTAAGATCTGCCTCATTACATACAGGAACAGAAATGAGATTCGGTATATCACACAGATCGGCACAGGAAATTACAATGAGAAGACAGCCAAGATGTACACGGATTACTCACTGCTGACATCCAGCCAGCAGATCGGGGAGGACGCGGCCGTGTTCTTCAAGAACATGTCCATCGGCAATCTGCACGGAGAATACCGGCATCTGATCGTATCCCCTTCCGGGCTGAAGCGGAAGGTCCTCTCTCTTATGGACGAAGAGATCCGCAAAGGAGAGAACGGAAGGATCGTGATGAAGATGAATTCCGTGACCGACATGGATTTCATCAGAAAGACAGCAGAGGCTTCCCGGGCCGGAGTTAAGATCGATCTGATCGTCCGGGGGATCTGCTGCATCCTTCCCGGAATACCGGGCAGGACAGAAAATCTCCGGGTCACCAGCATTGTGGGCAGATTCCTGGAGCACCCGAGAGTATTCATCTTCGGAAGCGGTCCCGAGGCAAAGATCTATATCGGATCAGCGGACATGATGACCCGCAATACGGAGAAGCGGGTGGAGGTAGCATGTCCGATCTATGATGAAGAGATCAAAAGACGGCTGAAGCACTGCCTGAAGGTCATGCTCTCGGACACTCTGAAGGCGAGAGAGATGACGCAGGACGGCTCATACAGAAAGAAAGAGTCCGGCGGGCAGCAGATCGATGCACAGGAAGTGTTCATGAAAGAGGCGGTCAACGCCCGGCGTCCCGCGGAGCAGAAAAAAGGAAAAGAAGGGCTGCTGCGCAGAGTATTCGGCCTGTTCAGGAGACATTGACAATTCATTTTACAAGGAGGAAAAAATGGATAAACTGACAGTAAGACAATTCGGAATGACAGAAAAAGGAGAGAAGGCCCGGCTGTATACAATGAAAAATGACGCAGGCACTTCCGTGTCTGTCACAGATTACGGCGCGGCCCTGGTCAGCGTTAAGGTGAAGGGAAAGGGCGGTGCTTTGCTGGACGTGGTGCTCGGATACGATGACGCGGCGGGATATGAGAGAGGCGGCGCATCCATCGGGGCCACGGTCGGAAGGAGCGCCAACCGGATCAAGGGCGCGCAGATAGAAATTGACGGAAAGTCCTATACCCTGGATAAAAACGATGGCGGGAACAACCTCCACAGCGGACTGGACTATTATAACAAACGCCTCTGGGAGACGGCAGAGAATGAGGATGACCATGTGACATTCCTGCTTCACAGCCCGGACGGCGATCAGGGATATCCGGGCGCACTGGATATGCGCGTGACCTACAGTCTGGATGAGGAGAACCTGCTCACGATCCATTACGAGGCCGTGCCGGACAAGGACACGGTGATCAATATGACCAACCACAGTTATTTCAACCTGAACGGACATGACAGCGGAAGCGTGCTGGGACATTCGGTCATGCTGGATGCGGACGCCTTCACTCCTGCGGACGAGGAGTCGATCCCGACCGGTGAGATCCGTCCGGTGGACGGCACTCCCATGGATTTCAGGACGCCGAAACAGCTGGGCGCGGAGATCGACGCGGACTATGAGCCGCTGCGTTTCGGTGGAGGCTACGATCATAACTGGGTATTGAAAAATGAAAATGGATTTGATAAAGTAGCAGAAGTGACGGCTGATAAAAGCGGCATAAGGATGGAAGTCTGGACGGATCTTCCGGGAGTACAGATGTATACTGCAAACTTCCTGGACAATGAGCCGGGAAAGGACGGGGCGGTCTATGGAAGCCGGAGTGCGGTCTGCCTGGAGACACAGTATTATCCGGACGCTGTCCACCATGACAATTTCCCGGGACCGATCTGCCGCGGGGGCGAGAAGTACGATACCCGGACAGCTTACCGCTTTGTGCCGTGCGAGTAAAGCATAGACAGGACAGACAGAATCAGACTATATGGGAAAATCATTATACATCGCGGAGAAGCCCAGTGTGGCGCAGGAGTTCGCGAAAGCTTTAAAACTGAATACAAAGAGGCGGGACGGTTATCTGGAATCTGATACGGCGGTGGTGACCTGGTGTGTGGGGCATCTTGTCACGATGAGCTACCCGGAGGAGTACGATCCGTCGCTGAAGCGGTGGAGCCTGGATACACTTCCGTTTATCCCTTCAGAATTTAAATACGAGGTCATCCCCGGCGTTGCAAAACAGTTTCAGATCGTCAGCGGCCTGCTCAACCGGGAGGACGTGGATACGATCTATGTGTGCACCGACTCCGGGCGGGAGGGAGAGTACATATACCGGCTTGTAGAGCAGGAAGCGCATGTCACAGGGAAAGAGCGCCGTCGGGTGTGGATCGATTCCCAGACAGAAGAAGAGATCCTGCGGGGGATCCGGGAGGCAAAGGACCTTTCAGAATATGACAATCTGGGCGCATCCGCCTACTTAAGGGCAAAGGAAGACTATCTGATGGGAATCAATTTTTCCCGCCTGCTGACGCTGAAATACGGGAACAGCATTTCTTCCTATCTGCACACAAAATATGCGGTTGTCTCTGTGGGCAGAGTCATGACCTGCGTACTGGGAATGGTCGTCAGAAGGGAGAGAGAGATCCGGGATTTTGTCAAAACTCCGTTCTACCGTGTGATGAGCGCCATCGACGCATCAGGCCGGGAGTTCGAGGGGGAGTGGCGGGCAGTCAGGGGATCGCGGTACTTTGAATCTTTTGACCTGTATAAGGAGAACGGGTTTAAGAAGAGGGAGAAGGCGGAGGAGCTGATCCATTATCTGAAAGAAGAGGAGCCGCTCCTGTGCGAGGTCCGCTCTATTGAAAAAAAGAAGGAAAAGAAGAATCCGCCCCTTCTCTATAATCTGGCAGAGCTTCAGAACGACTGCTCGAAGAGGTTTAAGATCAGCCCGGATGAGACGCTCAGGATTGTGCAGGAACTGTATGAGAAGAAGCTGGTGACCTATCCGAGAACGGACGCCAGAGTGCTCTCCACCGCGGTGGCGAAGGAGATCACGCGCAATCTCAACGGCCTGTCAAAATACCCTATGGCCGGGCCTTATCTGAAGGATATCCTTGGATTCGGAAGCTATAAGGATCTGGCAAAGACACGTTATGTGAATGATAAGCAGATCACAGATCACTATGCCATCATTCCCACGGGCCAGGGGCTTGGAGCGCTGAAATCCGTCTCCGCCGTGTCCCATAAGGTGTATGATTTGATCGTCAGGAGATTTCTGAGCATCTTCTATCCTCCGGCGGTGTATCAGAGAGTGGCGATCACCACACAGATTAGAGGCGAGAGCTTCTTTTCGGGGTTTAAAGTGCTGGCAGAGGAGGGATATCTGAAAGTGGCCGGGATCCCCCAGCAGAGAAAAAAATCTGGCAGTGACCCGCGGGAGGACGCGCAGGCCGCGCCGGATCCGGCCGGAGAGCAGGATGCAGAGAACCAGAATCCTGACACAGCGCTTTTTGAGGCGGTACGGAACTTGAAAAAGGGGATGAAGCTTCCGGTAAGATCGCTTGACATCAAAGAGGGAGAGACCTCGCCGCCGAAGCGGTATAATTCCGGTTCAATGATCCTCGCCATGGAAAATGCCGGACAGCTTATCGAAGATGAAGAACTCCGGGCTCAGATCAAGGGCAGCGGGATCGGCACCAGTGCAACCCGGGCGGAGATCTTAAAGAAACTGATCCATATCAAGTATCTGGCGCTGAATAAGAAGACACAGATCATTACGCCTACCCTCCAGGGAGAGATGGTGTATGATGTGGTGGATCACTCAATCCGGTCGCTTTTGAACCCGGAGCTTACGGCAAGCTGGGAGAAGGGGCTTACCTATGTGGCGGAGGGCAGCATCACACCGGATGAGTATATGGTGAAGCTGGATCACTTCATCACCAGCCGGACTGTCGGCGTCAAAGGGCTCAACAATCAGTATCAGATGAGAGCCTGTTATGACAGGGCGGCAGAGTATTATAAGAAAGGCAGCGGAAAAACTTCCTCTGCCGGCAGAGCAAAAAAAGAAGAATAAAATTGCCGGAAAACGGCGGAAAAGGAGAAGAAAGATGGAAGCATTGACAGTAAAGGAACTCTATACACTGGATGAGACGATCGCAAAGGATATTTTTGACGGGGTGACCTATCCGTGGGAAGTCCTTCCGAAGATCAGCAGCTTTATCCTGAAGCTGGGTGAGACGCTCAGCAGCGAGGAGTACGAGAAGCGCGGAGAGAATGTCTGGATCGCGAAGTCAGCGAAAGTCGCTCCGACGGCATTTATCAACGGTCCTGCGATCATCGGAAAAGATGCAGAGGTGCGCCACTGTGCATTTATCCGCGGAAACGCCATCGTCGGTGAGGGTGCGGTCGTGGGAAATTCTACGGAGCTTAAAAATGTGATCCTGTTCAATAAGGTCCAGGTCCCGCACTACAACTATGTCGGAGATTCGATCCTCGGTTATAAGTCCCATATGGGAGCAGGCTCCATCACGTCAAACGTAAAATCCGATAAAAAGCTTGTCGTCGTGAAGACACCGGAGGGCAGCATAGAGACCGGCATGAAGAAATTCGGTGCGATGCTCGGGGATGAAGTAGAAGTCGGATGCGGAAGCGTCCTGAATCCGGGAACCGTTGTGGGAAGCCACAGCAATATCTATCCGCTCTCCTCCGTACGCGGATTTGTTCCGGGTCACAGCATTTATAAAAAACAGGGTGAGGTCGTGAAAAAGATTGAAGACTGATCTGCCGCTGATTCTTGTTTCCGGCATCAGCGCCGGAGCGGCGGGAGCCGCCGTGGGTTCTGCAGATCCGTTTTTTGTCTTTCCAATTCTGCTGATTTATAGTATCATAATTACTGTAGCAATGGGATTTCCTGCATCCATCCGTTTTCGGACGATGGAGCAGAGTGTTTGGTGACGGGCAGCAGTGCCTGTCTGCTGTGAAACTGACAGGAGGCTTAGATATGCTGAATGACAACTATGTAACAATGGAGATCGAGAAAGCAAAACACATTGCGCTGGTCGCGCATGACGGAAAGAAGAAAGAGCTGGTCGAGTGGTGCGACCGCAACAAGGATGTGCTGAAAAGCCATTTCCTGTGCGGTACAGGTACAACAGCGCGCCTTATCTCAGAGCGCACGGGACTTCCGGTCAAAGGATACTGCAGCGGCCCTCTGGGCGGTGATCAGCAGATCGGCGCCAAGATCGTGGAAGGCCAGATCGATTTCATGATCTTTCTCTGGGATCCGCTGGAGGCACAGCCTCATGACCCGGATGTAAAAGCGCTTCTCCGCATTGCGGTAGTCTATGATATTCCGGTTGCAAACAATCTTGCAACGGCGGACTTTATGCTGAATTCAAAGTATATGAATGAGCCGTACAGCCGCAGGATCGAGAATTTTAACAAGATGATCCGGGAAAGAGTAAATAAGATGAAATAGCAGTGAATTATGTGTTGACACGGGCGTCATGCCCGTGTTATTCTATGGGAAATTACTTTAACGCTTTAAAGCGTAACGCTTTAAAGCAAATAAGCAAAGGAAGGGAAAGAGAGATGGGGATCAAAATTGTACTGCTTATTGTGTTTTTTGCTGTGATGGTGGGAGTGGGGATCTATTCGAGACGTCATGCTGCCAGTGTGGACGGATTCGTTCTGGGAGGGCGCTCTGCCGGTCCGTGGCTCACCGCATTTGCCTATGGCACATCTTATTTCTCTGCTGTCGTCTTCGTAGGATATGCCGGCCAGTTCGGATGGAAATACGGAATCGCCAGCACATGGATCGGAATCGGAAATGCGGTGATCGGAAGTCTGCTCGCCTGGGTAGTCCTCGGGCGGAGGACCAAGGTCATGACGCAGCACCTGGGTTCCAGGACCATGCCGGATTTCTTCGGAGAGCGCTACGACAGCAAAGCGCTGAAAGTCATGGCATCTGTGATCGTTTTCGTATTTCTTATACCGTACACTGCTTCTGTGTACAATGGGCTGTCTCGTTTGTTTGAAATGGCATTCAGTATTCCGTATACCTGGTGTGTTATCGCGATGGCCCTGTTTACTGCCGTGTATGTGATCCTGGGAGGATATATGGCGACAGCGATCAATGACTTTATACAGGGAATCATCATGCTTGCCGGGATCGTGGTTGTGATCGCCGCTGTTCTGAACGGCCAGGGCGGCTTCATGAATGCAGTCTCGGAGATGGCGCAGATCCCCAGTGATGTGGCAGTCACAGCGGGACAGCCGGGCGCGTTTACCTCGTTCTTCGGACCGGATCCGGTAAACCTTCTGGGCGTTGTCATCCTGACTTCTCTGGGCACCTGGGGACTGCCGCAGATGATCGGAAAGTTTTACGCCATAAAGGACGAAAAATCTATCAATACCGGGACAGTCATTTCCACTGTATTCGCGATCGTTGTGTCAGGAGGATGCTATTTCCTCGGCGGATTTGCCCGCCTGTTCGACTCTCCGGCGATCTACGATGATACGACGGGTGCGGTCGTGTACGACAGTATCATCCCATATATGCTGTCCGCGCTGCCGGATATTCTGATTGGGATCGTGGTCGTGCTTGTACTTTCGGCGTCCATGTCGACGCTGTCATCTCTTGTGCTGACCTCCAGCTCTACATTGACGCTGGATCTGCTCAAGGATAATGTGATCAAAAAGATGAGTGAGAAGAAGCAGATCGTCACCATGCAGCTTCTGATCGTGTTCTTCATTGTGGTATCCGTGGTGATTGCGCTTAATCCGCCGACCTTTATCGCGCAGCTTATGGGAATCTCATGGGGAGCTCTGGCAGGCGCATTCCTCGCCCCCTTCCTGTATGGGCTTTACTGGAAAGGCGTTACGAGAGCCGGCGTCTGGTCAGGCTTTATTGCCGGGATCGGCATCACGGTCTCCAATATGTTCATCGGCTACATCGCATCCCCGATCAACGCGGGAGCCGCGGCCATGATCGCCGGCCTGATCGTCGTGCCGGCTGTCAGCCTGTTTACGCCAAAGCTGAAGAGGGAGAAAGTGGATGAGATCTTCACATGCTACGACGAGAAAGTGACGATCACGAAGAAACGCTCCCTGCAGTAAATTCGGGTTTGTAAGGTAAGTTTTATCCGAGAATATCATCCGAAAACAGGGAAAGCTGCCGGGAAAATTCCTTCTGCGATAAGAGGAGGGCGGCTTCAGGCTCCATTCCATAATCTGAGAAATCCTAAAGGGAGCGGTATCCCGCTAAAAGCAAGGTCTGCAATAAGAAACTCACTTTGTTCAGACAGATCTTATTGCAGACCTTAACGCGGGACACCGCTTCCTTAAGTCTTTCTAACAGATTATTCTAGTCACCTGAACCGCCCTCCTCTTATCTCCGAATGAAAGTTCCTGACAGCTTTCCCTGTTTTCTGCTGAATTCCAGACAGAACTTTCTGTATAAACCCGGGGATTTAAAGTATAGACAGCAATAGGATTTCCAGACAGTACTCAGTGGCAATGTTACGGTTCAAATGTTTAGA
>ERZ1643246.1897-NODE-1897-length-21386-cov-9.285547_pt1 | contig 21386 bp, 15 predicted proteins | sample MGYA00579265_ERZ1643246 | MGnify/ENA primary metagenome ERZ1643246 (study PRJEB29033, sample SAMEA4952261) | chicken gut metagenome | biome: Broiler Chicken; feature: Gastrointestinal Tract; material: Caecum | place: Ireland | collected 2018 | study: Broiler...
TTGCATGTGTTAAGCACGCCGCCAGCGTTCATCCTGAGCCAGGATCAAACTCTCTAAAAAATAAGGTTTTCTCCAAGTCAGAATCAACCTTTTCTGGCTAATCCATCCTTAGTTTACTGTTTTAGGTTTGTTCAAAAAATGTTTCTCATTCGAACTTTCGAGGATGTGTTTTACTGTTCAGTTGTCAAGTTCCTGTGTTGTCTCTCTTCAGAAGCAACTCTGATATTCTATCACAGTCTTTTCTGCTTGTCAACAACTTTTTTCATTTCTTTGCTGCTGTCTCACGCGACAGCTTGTTTATATTACCACAGCTTCCTGCGCTTGTCAACAGCTTTTTTAACATTTCTTTTACGTCTTTCAACATAAAAATCCACCGTTCCTCCCGGTGGATTTTTATCATACCATTTTTCTCATCAAAAGTCAATAGAAACCAGCCATTTGCCCGCAAAACTTTTCACAGGCCAGCAAGTTCATGGGTATTCTAGGAGTGAATTTCTGTCACAGTGCAGACTTCCTCGTTCTCCGTGCAGGCAAAAGTAATCTTATCGCCCACATCTTTCTGGATAATTTTCAGATTTTCCGCCACGTTCACGTCGAACAACCGCCGGTCACCTTCCAGCTCCAGATAATAATGTGTATTTCCTTCCTGCACGATGGGCGTGATTTTCGCAATGGTTCCGCTGATTTCTATCGTTTCCGTCTCCGCCCCGGCCATATCATTGTCAGCCATCATCTGCTGGTAATTTTCCCGACACTGCTCCAGCGTATCTCCGATAGCCACGATCTGATACTTCTGCACGTTTACCAGAGCATATTTTTTGACCAGCCCGCTGCCATCCTTCAGCGCCAGGAAATACGTGGGCTGTTCATTGATATTTAAAAGCAGCGGAAATGTAGCCGTGTATCCCAGATCCTGCACTTGTCCCTCGGCACTTCTCATGGCACTGCTTTCTACTGCGCCGGTTACAGAGTAATACTTTGTTTCGCCAGTTCTCTGATTCATCAGAACAAAACCCACAATACTCTGATCACTGGTTACGGACGTCACCCCGGTATATACCCAGACATCATCATTGATCGCAAGATAATTGTACCCGTCCGTGGTACGCAGGCAGTCCTTCTGCCCCAGCACAGAATTCAGCCAACCGTGCTGCAGGGTACCGTAGTAATCGTAAAACCGGGTCAGCAGTTCTGCCGAATACACCTTATCCACCCACTGGGGCACCTCTTCCACGGCAAGGTCCTGACACTCGCCCGTCTGCGCATTGCAGAGGACAACTCTTCCGATGGTCTGACCGCCGAACAGGCCGATGGTATATTTTTTCACTGGACAGATCCACCACGGAGTACCTTCATCATCAATTTCAAAATTAATATTGTCAAAAATGTAGGTGGGATATTTAAATCGCAGATGCCGGTAAATATTTCTGTTAAAATATTCCCCTTTGGAATATTTAATGGGCTGATCCAGCCGCACCAGTTCTGTGTTCTGGGTAGTCATATCAATCTGCATGTATCCGGGTATGCCCTCACTCTGGTTGGTGAACCATTTTATAAAGCCTGCGTATTTCAAAGGAGATACCCGCACCGGCACATCATTCAGATTGATCTGGGTATAATCTTCCGCCACCTCAAACTGCGATACCATATCGGCCAGGCTTCCCATTTTTCTGTTTCCAAGAATTGTCGCGCTGTCTTTGTCCAGCATGGGAACTGAGTGAATATCCATCTCCTGAATATCCGCAGTAAAATCTCCATCTTCCACCGTCAAAAGTTTCTGATATTTTTTTGCATTTACAACAGTGGAAGACAAGATAGAACCAACAATAAAAATCACCACCAGGGCGCCCACGGCCAGAATTCCGATCCGAAAAGGTTTGTCATTCTTAAGATCCGGCGTCTCCCCGTATTCCCTGGCCCGTCTGAAAAGCGGCAGCACCCTAAGCACCGCAACCAGCACAGCCGCCAGCAAAATCAAGAATCCCCAGAAGCCCTGTGAATGAATGTTGATTGCCGGCAGCTGAATATAATAATACAGAAAGGCGGCCGCAGCCAGAGCCACTATGAATATTATTTTTTTCAGCAGTCTCTTCGATTTCATTTTTTCTTCTCCATTCTTCCTCTCTAAATACCACTTTGCCCGCGTCAAAGTATAGAATGGTATCAGAATATCACGGAAGAAAGACAATTACAAGGCTTATGGGGATTTTTACCGCAGCTTAACTATACGCTGCCAAATATTTTTTGCAATTTTATCCAAGCAGCGCAACATCCCAGGGATCCAGACGGATTTCTTTCCGGATTTTTCTGCCTGTCAGAAAATCTGTACACTCCCTTTCTACGGGAACTACCACCGCGCAGCCGTTGTGATTCAAAAGAAATTCTGCATTTTTCCTGCCGTCTGTGACGCTTACCCGCTCCACTTTGTCCTGCACGTAGGCCGGTCTGCAAAGCTCCAGAGCTGTGCAGAAATAGGCGGCCAGATTTTTCATGGATGCCTGTTCCAGATCACATCCCATGTAGTATACGCTTCCCATGCCGCAGCTGTTTCTTGTAAAGCAGGGGCTTCCGGCATAATAATCGCCCGTATAAACCCCCAGCACATCTGCCTGCTCCGGTTCGATGATATCGCACCAGAGACTGGCCGTGCTCTGTCCGAACACACCGGATACTGTTGTCTTTTTCTGAAACTGCGGATCATAATCAGGGACTTTTATTCCGGCCAGATCCGAAAACATTCCCGGCACCGTCTCAGGAAGCATGGTGTTGTCCATCGTTTTAATTCCGCTCCGGAAGGTAAAAAGAAGATTCCCCCCCTGCTGGGCATACCGCGTCAGGTTCTGCTTTTGCTCCTCATTGACCATCAGCAGGGCCGGAGCCAGAACAAGCTTATAAGCGGACAGATCTTCTTCCGGCGCTACAAAATCCACCGGAATGCCCAGCTCATAAAAGCTTCTGTAATAATCCAGCAGCAGACGGTCATATTCAAAGCCCTCTACATGGCGGTGGATGGAATGACTCCACTCGCTGTCAAAGGATTTTACGATAGCCACCTGTACGCGCGGCATCAATTTCCCAAAAATGCCGCTAAGCCGCTTCATTTCGAGGCCGGTTTTCTTGATTTCCTCATATCTCCTGTTCACTTTTCCATCATGCCCCAGGATCCCGTGCCAGTATTCCTCTGTTCCAAACAGACAGGACCGCCACCGGAAATATACCACCGTGTCCGCGCCGCCGGCCACTGCCTGATACGTCCACAGGCGCAGTTTTCCGGGAGACGGGGCCGGCCCCAGCTTGCTCCAGCCACAGGGACCGGCCTGCTCTTCCATCACCCAGAAGGGTTGATGCTTATAGCTGCGCAGCAGCGCGTGATCTCTGGACACTGCAGCGTCTTCAGCAATTCCCCACTGGAATTCAATATAATTATCCCAGGTCACATAGTCCAGTTCTTTGCTCATCTTAAAATAATCAATGCCTGTACCCGAATTGACCGCGGCGTCCAGCATATTAGTCGTAACAGGCAAACTGCTGTATCTCCGGATGATTTCCGCCTGTTCGTTCATAAAGCTGATGACCGAATCGCTGGAAAACCGGTAAAAATCCAGAAGAAGGCTGGGATTCTGACCCTGCGTATCATGACAGCTGTCGTAGCAGGCCCCGGCCTGGGGAATAATAACTTCTTCAAAGCTGTTGTACGTCTGACTCCAGAATACAGTGCCGTAGGTCTCGTTCAGGCAGTCAATGGTCTGATACTTTTCTTTTAAATATTCCTGAAATTTTTTCCGGCATTTTGAGCAATAACACCGGGTGGTATTGGCCCAGCCGAGTTCATTATCAATCTGCCATCCTTCCAGAGCCGGATGGCTGCCGTAGCGCTCCGCGATTTTTTCCACCAGAATGCGGTTTTTCTCCCGGTACATACTGCTGTTGAAACAGTAGTGCTTTCTTGTGCCGAAAATCTTCGGATTTCCGTGAATATCCGTCTGATACAGCTCTTCCCCGTATTTGTCCGCCATCCATTTCGGGGGCGTGGCTGACGGCGTTCCCAGAACCACCTTCATATCGTGGGCCGCCATAAAATCCAGGATGTCATCCATCCATGCAAAGTGGTACTCGTTTTCTCTGGGCTCATAAAGAGCCCAGTCAAATTCGCCGATCCGCACTACCTGGATACCGGCCTCATGCATCAGTGAAAGATCCGTACTCCACCGTTCTTTTTCCCAGTGTTCCGGATAATAGTCGGTTCCAATCCTCATACTTTTCCCTTTCTTTACACTTCCGGGTAGCGGAAGGAAACTTTCTGCAGGCCTTCTCCCCGGCTGCAGTTCCCAACGTATGCCGTGTAGAGTATGTCTTCCGTTACAAAATCATCTTTTTCCACATCGTAGTACGCCATATCCTTCTTTGACACCTGCAGTTCCATACGCTTCGTTTCGCCCGGCTGCAGCATTACCCGCGCAAAATCTTTTAAGAGTTTTACCGGCCGCTCCACAGCGCTTCCCTGACAGCCCACGTAGAGCTGAAGAATTTCCGCGCCGCTGCGCTCCCCTGTGTTCGTAATATCCACAGAAATTTTCGCCGTATCCCCAAACACCTGTACTCCGGGAGTCCCTACGGAAAAACTGGTATAGGACAGTCCATAGCCAAAGGGATACAGCACTTTTTTATTTTCCCTGTCCATTTTTACATACCCGTGATCATAGGCATAGGTAATCTCCGTGCAGTCCGGGTCAAAAAACGGATAATCCTCTTCACGGTATGCCACCGTATAGGGGAGTTTTCCGCTGGGATTTACATCGCCGAAAAGAATATCAGCCAGAACATTCCCCCCTTCCATACCGCTGTAGAAAGAGAACAGAATCGCCGGGATATCCTTTTCCCACTCATCGATCAGGATCGCGCTGCTTCCGATCATGGAAACCACCGTATTGGGGCAGAGCCCTTTAACCGCCTCGATCAGTCTCTGATCGCGTTCCTTCAGCCGCATGGTCATACGGTCGCCGCCTTTATTATCGCCAAGGTCTGTTCTGTCAGCCAGAAATTCCCCTTCATCGCTGTGAATATATCCGGCCACGATCAGCACCGCATCTGCTTCTTTGGCCAGTTTCCTGGCATTCTCCAGATCACTGCCGCTTTCATACAGAATCTGCGCTGTGGGCATTTTCTTCATCAGACCGCGCAGCGGCGTGATGACATAATAGGGATGCACTTTACTGGAGCCGTGATCGCCGATATTCTGCGTGTCGCCCAGCTCGCCCAGCACCAGGATCTTTTTCGTGGCTTTCTTGTCGAGGGGCAGAATATTTCCTTCATTTTTCAGAAGAACCATGGATTCCTCCGCCGCCCTGCGTGCTGTCCGCAAATGTTCCTCGCAGGCAATCACCTCCGGCCCGTACTCCTGGGGATCCTTTCTCGTTTCATAATAATAAACCGTGCGGAGAATAAAGCCCACCGCCTCATCCAGATCTTCCTCTGTGATGGTCCCGTTTTCCAGAGCCTCCGGCAGTTCCTTCTCATAAAATGCCAGGCAGGGCATTTCCACATTCATGCCCGCCTTGACTGCTCTGGGGCCATTATGAACGGCCCAGAGGAAATCCGAAAGAGTGAAGCCTTCAAATCCCCATTTATCCCGAAGCACATCGCGGAGCAGGTACCGGTTTTCTGAACAGAACTGTCCCATGACACTGTTGTAGGCGCACATAACAGAAGCGGCTCCCGCTTCAATGCAGCGTTTGAAATGAGGCAGATAAACTTCATGCAGTGTGCGTTTATCCACCTGCACATCTGCCTTAAATCTGGCATTTTCAATACTGTTTAAGGCATAATGCTTCACACAGGCCATAACATTCTGGCTCTGCACGCCCTCTGTCAGAGCCGCGCCCATCTCGCCCAGAAGATACGGATCCTCCCCGTACGTCTCCTGCGCCCGGCCCCAGCGGGGATTTCTCAGCAAATTAATGCAGACGCCTCCATAGTAATTACCTCCCACTGCCCGGACTTCCGCGCCGATCGCTTTTCCGATCTCCCGCTCCAGCTCCCGGTCAAAAGTAGCCCCCCGGGCCATAGACACAGGAAAACAGGTGGCGGATCCGGACACGACGCCTCTGGGGCCGTCCACGAACCGTACATTGGGCACACCCAGCCGCTCCACCGCACCGGTGGGATAGGGCGCAATGTTGTAGTGATTAATCACAAAAAGATCGTCCATCAGTTTCTCTTCCGTGATCTGCCCCGACATGATATGGATTTTTTCCTCACGCGTAAGCTGGGGAAGCAGCTCCTCTACATAACTCCGGATTGTTTCTTTGCTGCAGTCCTCTGTAAGTTTCGACTTTAATACTGCGTCTCTCATATCTTCTCCTTTCTGCCGCTTTTCTTATTTTCTCTTGGCATATTTTCTCATGTCGATAATAACTGCCAGGAGGATGATCAGTCCTTTTACAATGTACTGCCAGTACATATTGACGCCGATAAAAGAAAGTCCATAATTGATGACCGTAAAGATAAATACACCGGTGACAATTCCGCCCACGCTTCCAATGCCGCCGGACATAGATACACCGCCCACAACACAGGAAGCAATGGCATCCATTTCATATCCGTTGCCCGTTGTGTTGGACGCAGTACCTATCCGTCCAACTTCCAAAACAGCAGCCACAGCATACATAACTGCCGCCAGAGAGTATGTAATCATCAAAATTTTCTTGACATTAACACCAGAAACCTGTGCCGCATCCGGATTGCCTCCTACCGCATACATATGCTTTCCGAATTTTGTTTTGTTCCAGAGCACCCACATGACTACAATTGCCGCAACAGCGATAATCGTGAGATAGGGGATTCGCACAGGCCCTATTTTCAAGCTCCCGATACCGATATCTGTAAGATCACTGGTAATTCCGCCGATGGGCTGCGCGCCATACGGCTCTCTGTCAAAATAAATAGAACATGCTCCGTACAAAACCAGCTGCATAGCCAGCGTTGCAATAATCGGAGGTACTTTTAAAACAGCCACGCATGCACCGGAAAGAAGGCCAAGCACCGCACATAACGCAACCACCAGAAGCAGCGGCACGATCAGAGGAAGCTCTGCCAGTCCCGGATACATCCGGTATGCGTAATCCGCTGTCTGCAGAAGCGAAGCGGAGATAACCGCCGCCAAACCGATCATACGTCCTGTTGACAGATCACAGCCTCTGACCATCAGAACCATACCCGCTCCAAGAGCAATAATGATGCGTGTCGATGACTGAGCAAGAATATTCTGAAGATTTGTAAGCGACAAAAATCTTGGTTCAATGCAGATAATTGCTATAACCAGTACAATCAGCACTACATAAATAATTTTCTCTGTAAACAGGTGCTTCAATGTTTTTCCTATACCTGCTGAGTTTGTTTTCACTTTTTTGCCCCTCCTGTCGTGACGTATTTTGCAGATGCTTCCATAATTTTTACCTGCGTAGCTTCCCGAGCCTCAAAAATCCCCGACTGATGCCCATTGCTCATAACCATGATCCGGTTGCAGACTCCCAGCAGCTCCGGCATTTCCGAGCTGACCATGATAATGCTCTTCCCCTCTGCCACCAGCTGGTTCATCAGCTGATAGATTTCAAATTTCGCTCCCACATCAATTCCACGGGTAGGCTCGTCCAAGAGCAAAATCGATGGATTCGTTAAAAGCCAGCGTCCCAAAATTACTTTCTGTTGATTTCCACCCGAAAGATTCCCAATTCTGGTTTTCTCATTCGGCGTTTTTACATGGATATCTTCTATCGTCTTCTGTACCTTTTCATGAATCCGTTTACTGTTTAAAAAACCGTTTTTTCTATAGATGTCCAAATTTGCAATAATGCAGTTAAAGCTGACGCTCAGATCCGCAAAAATTCCATTCTGCCTTCTTTCTTCAGTCAGCATGGCGAAGCCGTTTTTCATGGCTTTCTCCGGAGTACTGTTATCAATTTCTTTGCCATTTAAAAAAATTTTTCCAGAGCCCTTCATTCGAATACCAAACAGAGTTTCCAGCAGTTCTGTTCGCCCAGCTCCTACAAGTCCTGCAATCCCCAGAATTTCGCCTTTCCGAAGTTCAAAATTAATGCCTTTAAAATTGGGCACTGCGCTGGAAAAATCTTCCACCTTTAATATAACCTCGCCCGGTTCTGTATCACGCTTTGGATATCTTTCTTTCAGCTCCCGCCCAACCATCAGTGCAATAATCTTATCCGTATCCAGATTTTCTTTTCGTTCTGTAGCGATCCATCTGCCGTCTCTCATAATTGTCACATCATCCGAAATCTTCAGTATTTCTTCCATTTTATGGGATATGTAAATAATACTGACGCCTCTCTGTTTCAGCATGGCAATAATCCTGAAAAGGTGCTCCACCTCATTTTCCGTCAGTGAAGATGTCGGCTCATCCATCACTATAACCTTAGCATCATAAGAAACAGCTTTGGCAATCTCCAGCATCTGGCGGTCTGCCACCTGCAGAGTCCCCGTTTTAATTCTCGGATCTATATCAATATTCAGTTCTTTAAAGATCTTCTTTGTGTCCTCATACATTTTGCGCTCATTTACGAAACACCCTTTCATAGGGAAACGCCCCAGCCAAATATTCTCCATAACATTACGATCCAATACCTGGTTTAGCTCCTGGTGCACCATAGACACATGATTACGCAGTGCCTCGGCCGAATTGGCAAATTCTACTTTCCTTCCGTCCAGAATGATCTCTCCTCCGTCCAGGGCATATATTCCGAAAAGGCAGTTCATCAAAGTTGATTTTCCGGCGCCATTTTCTCCCATTAATGAATGAACCGTTGCAGGCCTGACTTTTAACGTAACATGATCAAGCGCTTTTACTCCGGGAAATGTTTTCGTAATATCTCTCATTTCCAGTACATATTCGTCAGCCATAGTAAACCCCTTTCGTTTTCTTGTTTACGGCAAGGTATGCAGAGGATTACCCCCTGCATACCCTTTTTCCATTATTCATAGGACTCAGCAGCCTCATCCACATTTTCTACCGTAACTGCTTTGTACGGAATCCGCACCGCCTTTGATCCGTCCGTATCAAATTCATATTCCGTCCCTTCCAGCGGTTCTTTGCCTTCTGTCAAATTTTTCGCCATTGCCACAATTGCCTGTCCCTGGGTCTGTGCATCCTGAAGTACAGATCCCATAATTTCTCCGCTCCGGATATTCTCCAGAGTCTCCGGCAGCGCATCAATACCGATAATCGGAATATACTGATCGCTTTCTGTTCCTTGCGTATTGAATCCAGCTGCTTCTATAGACTGCAGTGCTCCAAGCGCCATGGCGTCATTGGCACAGACAATAAATTCAATTTCATCTCCGTATTTGGAAATCCAGGCATCCATCTTTTCTTTCGCCTTGGCCGTATCCCACATGCCGGTATCTTCTTCCAGCACTTCAATTTCCACACCGCCGTCTGTAATGGTGGACTTCACATAATCCGAACGGGGCTGACTGGCTGTATGTCCCGGATCGCCCATAATATTAATCATCTGGATCTTTCCATCGCCATTTTTGTCTGCTTCCGGATGTTCGCTCCAGTAATCCAGGATCATCTGTCCCTGAATAGCAGCGCCGTAATCTCCTCCTGTAGAAGTAACCTGGTACAGATTATCATAAGATTCAACCACAGACTTATCCGTAATCTCTTTATTAAAGAAAATCAGAGGCAGATTACCTGCATCTTCACATTTTTGGATAATAGTCGGCGCTGCCGTAATATCTACTACGGATACGGCAATTGCAGACGCGCCTTTTGCTATGGCAGTATCGATCTGGTTCAGCTGGGTAGACTGATCCATCTGTCCGTCATCTACATTTACCTGGAATACGCCTTCACTGGCCTTTGTAATTGCCCGTCCGATATAGGAATTAAAATTATCCGTAGCTGAGTAGATACCCGCCCCAAGGATGGGAAGATCGCCGTCCGTTGCCGCGGCAGAATTCTCCTCCGACGATGCAGATGTGCTGGAATTTCCGGACGATGCCGACTCAGAAGAAGCGTTGTTCCCGCTGCTTCCGCAGCCTGCCATCACAGCGGCTGCCATCGCAGTGCAAAGTAATATGCTTACAACTTTCTTTTTCATTTTTTGTACCTCCTAATACAAAGTCTTGTTTAATTTGTATATAATACATTTTATATTTTCCTGTTTTTTTGGCAACTTTCATTATTTAGATTAGGGGGGACAATATTTAGATGTCATTTTTCACATTTCTGCCCTTTCTTTATAACCCTTCTAGTGAAACATTATAGTCTTTATGCTAAAATAGCAGGCAGATATCAAAATGCAGACACCGAATGAACTACTTAGGAATGGAGAATTTTTTATGCTGAAAGTGATCATATCCGATGATGAAGTAAAGGTAATCCAACTAATCCGCTATCTCGTTTCATGGGATCAATTTGATATGCAAATTGCCGGAACAGCCAACGACGGGCAAAAGGCTCTGGAATTAATCTGTGCAGAAAAACCGGATATTGTGATCACCGACATACGTATGCCAAGTATTGACGGCATTCAGCTGATCCAGCGCACGCTGGAACTCGGGATTCATCCATTTTTTATTATTATCAGTGGATACGGGGAATTTGCATATGCGCAAAAGGCTATTTCCCTTGGAGTAGAAGATTATCTGCTGAAACCGCTAAAGCGCAAAGAACTGGAGGCTGTACTGCTGAAAATCCAAAAAAAATATCAAAGCCGCCAACAGATCGCCCAAAAAGAAAGCTTCCTGCTTTCACAATTAAATGAGAGTCAGGAAAAAATCAAAAATAATCTTCTAACCGAATTATTAATAAACAAGAACTCTCTGATACCCACCATGGATACCATATCTCTGCAAAAAGAATACGGCTGCAGCTTTACGGAAGCAGTTACCGAACTGCTGGTACTCCATATTTTCACGGGCTCTGTAGAAAACACAACTGTTAACAGTGAAGAACGCGGATTTCTCCTGCCAAAACTTGAAAAAGAGCTTAAAAACCGTTTGGCCCCTTTTTGTGCGGATTTCATCTGTACGCAGTACAAAGAAAATGTAATATGCCTGATCAACCGAAGCCAGCAGGCTGAAGAACAAATCACTTCAGCGCTTCTGAAACTGAAAATCAGCATCCTTGGATACCAAAATATTTATCCAGACATGCGGATCTCTGTCGGCGTCAGCAGCATATCACTCCCCCTCTCTGATTTCGATTCCAGTTATCAGGAGGCTCAAACCGCTCTATTGGACCGGTTTAATCGTTACGATCAGTTTCTTTTAATCCATCACGCTTCCGGATATGCACAGGATCTTGCAGCCTCTTTGATTACTTCACAGGATCAAAGGGAGCTGATCTCCTGTATAGAACTGATAGATATTCCCGGTTTTACTAAGAAACTTGAGGAAATACGACGTCATCTGCTTCCATATCTTTCCGATGGAAGTCTGGTGTATTCCTGCTATTCAAAGCTGGCGGAAATTTTCCTGTTCGGGATAAAATCCTATAATTCAGGAGAATTTTCCAACGGGCTTAACATGGATTTCCTTTTAAGTGCTTTTGACCATCTGTTTACCTTTGATGAAATTTATCAGTGGTTTTCCGAAACCTGCAAAACTCTTCTGATTCAGTATTCAGAAGGACGCAAAACTCTGGAAAACAAGCCAATACGCCTGGCCAAACAGTATATCATGGAGCACTACAATGAAACAATCACATTGGAAATTGTCAGCAGGGAAATTGGATTTAACCCTGCTTATTTTTCCACCGTATTTTTAAAATCCACGGGACAGCATTTCATGGACTATCTAAAAGAGGTTCGGATTTCCAATGCAAAAACTATGCTTCTTAATACAAATAAGAGTATTGCCGAAATCGCATCTGCCGTGGGATACTCTGATTTAAAATATTTTTCACGTCTGTTCCGTAAGCTGACTCATTTAACACCGTCTGAATACCGAAAACTGTACGGATAATTTCCGTACTTGCAGGAGAGGGAAAATGAAAAAAACCACTTTATATTCCGATATGTTATTATTGATTATTGTCTTATTTTTTTCTGTAGTCTTTACTCTCTGCGTATTAATTCCATATGCTGCTGCCAGTACTTCACCGGTTGCCAGCTTTTTGCTGCTGTTTTTTTTAATCGCAGTCATTCTTTTCTGCTTTTTCTGGTTATCCAGACGCATCATCCGTCCGGCAAAAGAATATCGGAACCTTTGTCTTCAGTTTAATAACGGCGAGATTTATCAAAACTTTATCAATACCATCGGCGGGCTGTTCCCTTTTCTCGACACAGCAGTAAAACGGCTCGACAGCCTCCTTGACCGTCAGAACACCCTGCAGCTCTCTACCAAGCAAGCTGAGTTTCTCGCTCTGCAAAATCAAATTAATCCACATTTTTTATACAATACTCTAGAATCCATACGCGGAGACGCCCTGGCTGCAGGCATGGAGAATATCGCCAACATTACGGAGGCTCTCTCGACATTTTTCCGATACACGATTACCGAAACCAGAAATCTGGTATCTCTCAGAGAAGAGCTTGATAATGTAAAAAATTATTTTGTCATTCAGCAATACCGTTTTGGCGACAAGCTCTCTATAGCAGTTAATATTGTAGATGAAGCTGCTTCTATTCTGAACCTCCAGTGTCCAAAATTATTTTTGCAGCCAATCGTGGAGAATGCAGTTTTTCACGGGCTGGAACGAAAATCCGAAAACGGGCTGGTAAGTATCCGTGTAGAAATTATTGATCAGGAGGTCCATATAGATATCAGCGACAACGGCGTTGGGATGCAGGAAGAGATATTATCCAAACTAAACGGAGAACTCAACCGGGTTTCGGCAGGAGCAATTGTGGAAAACAAAAAAGGCGGCATCGCGCTGAAAAATGTCTGCCGCCGAATTAAGCTGTTGTTCGGAGAACAATATGGCATTCATGTAAGCAGTATTATCGGAATCGGAACAAAAGTTGAAGTCACTTTGCCCATCATCTACAAAGAATAGGAGCTCACATGAAAGAAGAACTCTTTGCTCTGGAAAAGGCATCTGTTTCCTGCGAAAACAGACCCGTTCTAACCGAAATCAACATGCATATTTATAAAAGAAGCATTTTGGGAATCATATGTGATAATATTATTGAATATGAGGCTTTTACTGCCTTTTTTTCCGGAAACTGCGCAATCACTTCCGGACGGATGCGTTTTCTGCGGAAATCTCTCCATCCCAAAAAGATGAAGCCTTTGTTTCTCAGTTATTTCTGCATAATTAATAACCGGAGTAACCTGATCGCCTCTCTTAGTATTGCGGAAAATATCTGTATTTTTTTCACCAAAGACAATTTTCTCCATTCCAACAGATATATTACTATTGTAAAAGATCTGCTGAAATACTTTCGCCTAAAACTGGATATCACGAAACGTGTTTCTTCCCTGACGACTTTTGAGTGGATTGTTGTGGAACTTCTGAAGGCTTATGCTGAAAACAAGAAAATCATTGTACTGGTAAACCTGTCCGACAGTCTTTTGGCCCCAGAGCTCGCAGAAATCCACCGGCTGATCAATCAAATGCGACAGGATGGCCGTACCTTTATCGTTATGGATTTTATCGGAGCCAACATGTTTCAATGGACAGACGAAGTACTTGTAATAAAGAACGGTACTTCTATAGCAAGTTTTCATCCGTCCCTGCTAGAAAATCCTCAATTCTATAATTATATGCTGTCCGGAAACCGCGAACAGTCGGATCCCCATCCGGCCCATCCCCCATTGGCGTACGGAGAGGAACTGCCCCTGGAGGATTATGATCCTTTTGTTGTTTTTCATAAAGTTTCCACCGCCACCTTAAAACAACTTTCCTTTTCCCTTGAAAAAGGCGAGCTGTTAAAGATTATCTGTCTGGACAACAGAAGTTTTGACAGCTTTAAGGATCTGATCCTGGGCCGCTCTTCCGTAATTTCCGGAAAGATCACATTTAATAATGAGCCGGTACGGTTCCGTTCTCTAGAGCACAACTTGAAAAAGGGGATTCACTGGTGTCCGGAATCCCCATATAAAAATATGCTGTTTCCAAATATGACTGTTCGGGATAATCTAATGCTGGAATTGTCTCACAAGTCTAAAAACATCTGGCTGAAACCAGGTGTCTCAGACAATATTGACCAGTTTATTTCAGAACACATAGGCCTGGAATATGCAGGCAAAAAAATATATCTGGTTCCCCCTTCTATCCGCCAGAAAATCGCTTATTCCAAGCTGTATCTGTACGCGCCAAAGCTGGTCGTCTGTGAGCGCCCCTTCTCGGAGGTAGATCTGCATCTGCGCGAAGCAACAATCAGCATGCTGTCACAGCTGCAGACACGGGGAATTTCAATTATCATTCTTACCATTACACCTTCTGATCAAAATCTGGTAGACGGAGAAACCATTTATCTAAAAAACGGTCAAATGGTTTCCGAAGAAGATATGTATCAGTATCTATACCGGCGGCTGTAGGAATCACTCGAATAATCTGATTTTTCCGCCTGGAATCTCTACGCTCTTTCCGTTCGGTATCCGTTCTGGCATCTGAAAAAAGCAAAAATAAAACCCCGCTCAACAGCGAGGTTTTAGACTGCCGGTGGCCGGACTCGAACCGGCACGGATCGCTCCGCATGATTTTGAGTCATGTGCGTCTGCCAATTCCGCCACACCGGCCTCCTGCAGGACGCAAAAACAGTGTCCTGCTCAACAGGCAGATTATATTTTATCATATCCGCGCCTGTTAAGCAAGACTTTCCTTTTTTATTCTTGATTTCCGAACATTCTCTGATATTCTTCCGTAAAGTCCAGGGTGGCAAAGTAATCCTTCGGCTCCTCCGCCCGGCGTATTTTCTGAAAGCTGCCGTCCTCCTTCAGAAGAACTTCTGCCGACCAGAGGCGGCCGTTATAATTGTATCCCATAGAAAATCCATGGGCACCCGTATCGTGGATTACAAGGATGTCTCCCCTGTCAATCTTCGGCAGCATCCGGTCAATGGCAAATTTGTCGTTGTTCTCACACAGAGAGCCGGTCACATCGTACTTATGATCACAGGGCTCATCCTCTTTTCCCATGACCGTAATATGGTGGTATGCGCCGTACATGGCCGGGCGCATCAGATTCGCCGCACAGGCATCCACTCCAATGTACTCCTTGTAAATATGTTTCTCGTGGACCGCCGTTGTCACCAGGCAGCCATAGGGTCCCATCATAAAACGCCCCATCTCTGTACAGAGACTTACATCACCCATGCCTGCGGGAACTAAAACCTCCTCATAAACTTTACGGACGCCCTCGCCGATGGCCAGGATATCATTCGCCTCCTGCTCCGGTCTATAGGGGATCCCGACACCGCCGGACAAATTAATAAACGTAATATGACAGCCCGTCTCCTTCTGCAGTCTGACTGCAACCTCGAACAGAACCCGGGCCAGAGCCGGATAATATTCATTGGTAACCGTATTGCTGGCCAGAAACGCGTGGATGCCGAATTCCTCCGCCCCTTTAGCCTTCAGCATTCGGAAAGCTTCAAAAAGCTGCTCCGTAGTCATGCCGTACTTGGCGTCTCCAGGATTATCCATGATGTCTGTTGTAATCTTAAAGAGACCGCCCGGATTATAGCGGCAGCTGATCTTTTTCGGAATGTAGCCCAGCGTTTCCTCCAGAAAATCCACATGGGTAATATCATCCAGATTGATGACCGCATTCAGCTCGGCGGCCTTCCTGTACTCCTCCGCCGGCGTTACATTGGAGGAAAACATAATATCATCCCCCCCAAAGCCCATGGCCTCAGAGAGCATCAGCTCTGTCAGGGAAGAACAGTCGCATCCGCAGCCGTATTCCTTCAGGATCTTAATCAGATACGGATTGGGATTGGCCTTTACCGCAAAGTATTCCTTAAACCCCGGATTCCAGGCAAACGCCTGCTGAACCTTTCGGGCATTCTCGCGGATTCCTTTTTCGTCGTAGAGATGAAAAGGGGTGGGAACCTCCAGAATTATTTCCTCCAGCTTTTCCTTGGTCACAAATGGTTTCTTCATTCGTATTCTCCTTCTGTCTCATTTCACCTGCAAAATGTGAAGCATATTCGTGATATTCGTAGTGTTTCCCTCACTGCTGACTTCATTCGTAGCCGGATCGCCGGCGGTAAATATCAAAATATCTCCCTTTTCCACCAGTTTCTCGCGAACCACCATATACAGCGCGTGAGAAATAATATTTTCCGTAGAATCCTCCTCATAACCGGTCACGGAACGGACGCCCCAATACAGCTGCATCTTCCGTTTCGCCCACTCGTAGGGTGTTACGGCATAGATCGGCACACTGGGCCGCAGATTGGAGATCAGTCTGGCCGTCTTTCCCGACATGGTGGGAGTGACAATGCAGGTGGCTCCAATGTGCTCCACCATATCCACCGCCGCAAAGCCTACGGCGCTGGATACGCTGGCATTTCCTCTGGCGAATTCCACATCCCGGTAGCTCTCAAACTTCAGATATTTTTCCGTTTCCAGGGCAATCTCCGCCATCATTTTAACAGCCTCCACGGGATATTTTCCCATGGCCGTCTCTCCGGACAGCATGACAGCGTCCGTACCGTCATAGATCGCATTGGCCACATCCGTTACCTCCGCCCGGGTGGGCCGCGGATTCCGGATCATGGAATCCAGCATCTGGGTGGCTGTGATCACCGGCAAATACAGGTGATTGCATTTTTCAATGATCATTTTCTGGATATGGGGCACCTGATAGGCCGGAATTTCCACACCCAGATCTCCCCGGGCAACCATGATCCCGTCCGAGGCCTGGATAATAGCGTCAATATTCTCCACGCCCTCCGCGTTCTCAATCTTGGAAATTACATCAATATGCTCTCCTCCGTGCTCTCTGAGAAACGCCTTAATCTCCAGCACATCTTCAGCCTTTCTGATAAAGGAAGCCGCCACATAATCCACCTTCTGTTCAATCCCAAACAGCAGGTCTTCCTTGTCTTTCTCGGTAATTGCCGGGAGATTTATTGAGACATTGGGCACATTGATGCCCTTTCTCTCTCCCAGTTCTCCCCCGTTGACCACCTCACAGATAATTTCTGTCTTTGCAAGTTCCTTTACTTTCAGCTCAATCAGGCCGTCATCCACCAGGATACGGTCCCCCTCCTTCACATCTGAAGGGAGATCTTTGTAGGTAATGGAAATTCTGCTGCTGTTGCCCACAATCTCCTCCGTGGTCAAAGTCAGCTCCTGCCCCTCCTGCAGCGTAATTTTCTGACCATTTTCCAGCACGCCGGTACGGATCTCAGGTCCTTTTGTATCCAGAAGAATTGCAATGGGGATTTTCATCTCTTTCCGGAGCTTCTTCAGCGCCTTCATTCTGGCCTTGTGCTCTTCGTGGCTTCCATGGGAAAAATTGAATCTGGCCACGTCCATTCCCGCTTCAATCCAGCTCTTCATCATCCCCGGCTTGTCCGCGTTCGGTCCCATGGTACAGACAATCTTCGTTCTCTTCATACAAAATCCCCTTTCCTTTTGGTTAACTGCGCGAAAGTTACAGCATTTTTATTTCATGTGCACGTGATTAAACAGATGGTCCTGGCAGTATTCGTAATTGCCGTTGCACCGCGAGCAAAACCGGAACTCAAGATTGGGGTCATCCAGTTCCGTCCGGCCGCAGACAGCACACTTGTGGATCGGCTGTCTGCCGGATGCACCCGCGCCGCCTCCTCTGGCCCTTGTGTATCCTGTAGCCCGGTAAAAATCCCTTTTCCGCTTCTGTTCCCGGTAATTGAACCTGGAATAGTTGCGGGTGGCAAGGAAAAAGATAATCGTGCTGGCCAGGGAACAGATAATCAGAACGCGGACAGCCCAGCCGCCGCTGATCATTTCATACAGCAGGTAAGCCACATCGATAAGGGCAAGCCATTTTATCTTGATCGGAATAAAGAGCATGAACAGTACCTGCTGCTCCGGAAATGTCATGGCAAAGCCCAGGAAAATAGAGAGACTTACATAATAAGTGGAAAACAGGCTACTGTATCCTATAGTTATGGGGCCGCTGATGGCATAAAGGATAAACGCTCCTACCACTGTCATAATCAGGCCGAAAAAGATGTAGGCGTTATATCGGAAATCTCCCCAGACCCGTTCCAGCGCAGTACCAATATTATAGTAGAATAAAAGCATGATGATTGTAAAAATATTCAGAGCACTTGGCGGCATCAGCACCCAGCTGACGATCCGCCATACCTGTCCCTGCAGGATCAGATGCGGATCCAGGGTAATCCAGTAGATGATATTGACAGACGAGTACGAACTGATCAGCCACAGCACATAGCCGATCACATAGGTAATAATAATATATTTTGTCAAATTGGGTATGGCATACTTTCCGAATTTGCGTTCCAGCTTATTGAAAAACTTCATTCTTAATCCTTTCCTCGTTCAACCATTCCTTCTCAGAAAAACTTCTTCTTGGCCATGACCAGCACCAGCACCAGACAGACCCCCAGCGCAATGCAGCACAAAATGGGAAAACCATAGGGACTGTTGGCAAAGGGCATCCCTTCACTTCTGACGTTCATTCCGTAGGCGGAAAATATAATGTTCGGCACGGAAATCACCAGAGTAACCGTAGCCAGGAACTTCATGACAATATTCAGATTATTATTGATGATCGACGCAAATGCCTCTGTCATATCCCGCAGAATGTTGCTGTAAATATCCGCCATCTCAATGGCCTGTTTGTTCTCGATGATGACATCCTCCAGAAGATCCTCATCCTCCGGGTAATGCTTGATGGAATCAATCTTCATCAGTTTTTCCAGCACCATTTCGTTGGAACGCAGGGAGGTGGTAAAGTAAACCAGGCACTTCTCCAGCTCCAGCAGCTCGATCAGCTCCTTATTTCTCTGAGATTTATGCAGCTGACTCTCGATCTGCTCACTCTTTTTATCAATAATACGCAGATAGTGCAGATACATATTGGCATTTTTATACAAGATCTGCAGAATAAAACGCGTCTTCATATGCGTAAAAAAATTCCGGACACGGCCGTCCATAAAGCTGCCCAGTATCGGTGTATCGTCCAGACAGACCGTGATCAGCGCTTTGTCTGTCACGACAATGCCCATGGGAATAGTCTCGTACCAGTCCTTATTATTTCTTTCTTCTATGGTAGGGATATTGACCAGGATCAGCGTATAGTTGTCCTCCGCCTCAATACGGGACCGTTCTTCCTCATCCAGCGGCGCACGCAGGTCATCCACTTCTATCCCGTATTTCTGCGCGATGTCAAAAATTTCCGTGGCAGTCGGATCGGTCAGTGCAATCCAGCAGCCATCCTGAGGTTCCCCAAGCTGCTGCAGTCTCCCTTCTACCGTTTTAAATATTCTAACCATGTTGTCAGACTCCTCTCCTGTCCGCAAAAGGACAGCAGGGAGCGTATGCCCGGTGTCCCCTTCGCTTATTCTTCTGTTTCTGTGGTCTGTTCTTGCCAGATGCTTGGACCAGGCACACTTTCCATACCAGCACATCCTTTCATTTCTGCACTTAGAATTGCGCACATTACCGCAATTTATCCCAAAATGGGCATAAAGATACACAGTTATTATAAGCGGAGCATTTTTGTTTGTCAAACGCTTTACAAAAAATTAACGGCCGCCAGAAATCCTGCTTTCCCGGTATGGCCAAGCCTCTTTTTTTGTGTTACACTGGAGAACAGAAATCTTAGAAAAGGAGTTAATACCTATGGCAGGTTCATCATACGGAACGATTTTCAGAATTACTACATGGGGTGAATCCCACGGAAAGGGTCTGGGCGTGGTTGTGGACGGCTGTCCTGCCGGCCTTTCATTAAAGGCCTCAGATATTCAGGAATACCTGAACCGCCGCCGGCCGGGCCGGAACCGCTACAGTACCCAGCGGGCCGAAAATGATCTGGTTGAAATCCTCTCCGGCGTTTTTGAAGGAAAGACTACGGGAACACCCATCTCCCTGCTGGTACCCAACACGGATCAGCGTTCCAGGGACTACAGTGAAATCGCCGGATATTACCGACCCGGCCACGCCGACTTCGGTTTCGATGCCAAATACGGTTTCCGGGATTACCGGGGCGGCGGCCGCTCTTCCGGCCGCGAGACCATCGGACGTGTGGCGGCGGGAGCCATCGCCTCTCTTCTTCTGAAAGAACTTGGCATCACCCTCTGCGCCTACACCCGCTCCATCGGCCCCGTATCAATTGAAAAATTTGACGAAGAAGAAATCGAGAGCAATCCCCTGAAAATGCCGGACGCGGAGGCAGCCGAAAGGGCTTCCGCATGGCTGGAGCAGTGCATGTCCCAAAAAAATTCTTCCGGCGGCATCATCGAATGCGTGGTGCACGGCATGCCCGCCGGGGCGGGTGATCCTGTCTTCGAAAAACTGGATGCCAATCTGGCCAAAGCCATTATGTCCATCGGCGCTGTAAAGGGCGTGGAAATCGGTGATGGCTTTCAGGCAGCATCCGCCACTGGCCTGGAAAACAACGATGCCTTTACGGTTGGGGAAGACGGACGCATTACCACCCTCACCAATCACGCCGGAGGCATCCTGGGCGGCATCAGCAGCGGAAACGATATTCTCCTGCGGGCCGCTGTAAAACCCACCGCTTCCATTGCCGCCCGGCAGCGGACGGTCAGCCGCCAGGGAGAATCCATAGAGATTGAGATCCATGGCCGCCACGATCCCGTAATCGTCCCAAGAGCCGTGGTGGTGGTGGAGGCCATGACAGCCCTGACTCTCATTGACGCGCTTCTTCTGGGAATGGGAAGCCGCCTGGACAATCTGAAAAAAATCTGGCGCCCGTAAGTCTGCAAGATGCCCGACAAAAAGCCTGCCGCGGATCCGCACATTTCTGCTCTGTGATCCACGGCAGGCTTTCTTAACCATCCCTTTTATTCTTCTGTTCAGGCAACCTTTCCCTTGGCCAGCTCTGCCAGGGAAGCAAAACCTTCCTTGTCATTGACAGCCATATCCGCCAGCACCTTGCGGTTCAGCTCCACACCGGCCAGCTTCAGTCCATACATGAACTTGCTGTAAGACAGGCCGTTCAGTCTTGCAGCTGCATTGATACGGGCAATCCACAGCTGACGGAACTGACGTTTTCTCTGCTTTCTTCCGGCGTAGGCAGTGGCCAGCGCCCGCATAACAGACTGCTTGGCAATTCTGTACTGTTTGCTTCTGGCTCCTCTGTAGCCCTTTGCCAGTTTCAATACTCTATTATGTTTCTTCTTAGCGTTTAATCCGCCCTTAATTCTTGCCATCTCTTAAGCTCCTCCTTATCTCTTATAAATACGGTAAAATCTTCTTCATGCTCTTTACGTTGG
>ERZ1643246.1898-NODE-1898-length-21382-cov-11.533596_pt1 | contig 21382 bp, 22 predicted proteins | sample MGYA00579265_ERZ1643246 | MGnify/ENA primary metagenome ERZ1643246 (study PRJEB29033, sample SAMEA4952261) | chicken gut metagenome | biome: Broiler Chicken; feature: Gastrointestinal Tract; material: Caecum | place: Ireland | collected 2018 | study: Broiler...
TCCCGCCTGAAGAGGGGTATCTGCTGTAGGCAAATTCCCATCTTAAAAAACATGGGGAAAAAAGCAAAATTTGAAAAAATTGTCAGTGATAAAAAACGTCAGCCCGCGCACACTATGAACGCAAACGCCGAACAAAACCTTTTGAAAACGAGGAGTGTATTGAAATGTCCAACAAGAACGTTGTTCCCGAAGCCCGCGAGGCCCTGAACCGCTTTAAGATGGAAGCCGCTTCCGAGGTTGGCGTGAACCTGAAGCAGGGCTACAACGGCGATTTGACCTCCAAGCAGGCCGGCTCTGTGGGCGGCCAGATGGTCAAGAAGATGATCCAGAAGTACGAAGAGGGCATGAAATAACAAAAGCCCAAAGCCATAAAGACGGGCGTCATCCCTACGGATGGCGCCCTTGTCTTTTGGCCGCGGTTTCAGCTTTCGTAGTCCTGGAGCATTTGGTTCAGCTCCCGCTCGTCCCGGGCCGCCAAGCCCTCTTTCAGCAGCTCCTGGTCGTATTCCGGCAGGGAATCCACCCGGGTCTCTAAAATTTGGCAGGGCAGCTCGTGGCCCGCCAAAAATACCGCCACATAGCCGTTATAAACGGAAATGCGGTATTTTGGGGTTTCCGGCGCAGCCGCCTGGGCGGTGGATTCCTGGGAAGAGCTCCCCGCAGAAGAGGCGCTTTCTTGACTTGTATCGGGATTTGCGGTAGAATAAGACGATAACCGGGAGGAAGGATCTGCCTGCACCCCCATGAATTGGGAAATGCCGATGACAGCCGCAGCGGCGAGGATTCCCGTCCCTGCCAGGCAGGCGGCCAGTAATCTTGGCTTCTTCAAAGCAATCACCTCGCCGTTAGTATGAGGACGGATTGGAAAAATATGCAGAAAACAGAAGATATGCAAGGAGTTGGCGGAACGTGAAAAAAACGGACATAAACAAGTACAACACCAACACCGGTTCTATCCCTACAAAAAAAGAACGTTCCCGGGGCGCAGCCGCCGCTGCAAAGTCCATCTGGCGTTCTTTTGGGAAGTTTCTTTTGACCCTGTTTGTGGTGCTGGCTATTTCCGGTATGGTAGTAGGGGGCACTGTAGTCGCCTTTATCATCAACGAGGGGAACCAGACAGAAGCGCCCAGCCTGGATTTGCAGAAGCTGGATTACAGCAGCATTATCTATGTGCAGAACGAGGACGGGGAGTTTGAGGAATACCTCTCCCTGCACAGCTCTGAAAACCGGGTGTGGGTGAATTTTGCCGACATCCCCCAGGCCATGAAGGACGCCATTGTAGCCATTGAGGACAAGCGCTTCCGGGAGCACAACGGCGTGGACTGGACCACCACCTTCGGCGCAGTGTTCAAGCTGTTCACCGGCCAGGACGGCGGCGGCGGTTCCACTATCACCCAGCAGCTGGTCAAGAACATCACCGGCAAAAACGAGGTGAGCCTGCTGCGCAAGGTGCGGGAAATCTTTATGGCCCTGAAGCTGGAAGAGAACTACTCCAAGGACGAGATCCTGGAGGCGTATCTGAACATCGTCAGCTTTGGCAGCGGCTGCAACGGCGTGCAGGCAGCAGCCCAGCTCTATTTCGGCAAGGACATCAGCCAGTGCGATATTGCCGAATGTGCCGCCATTGCCGGCATTACCCAGAACCCCTCCCGGTATAACCCCCTGATTTACCCCGAAAACAACAAGGAGCGCCAGCAGGTGGTGCTGGGCGAAATGTATGACCAGGGAAAGATCACCGAGGACGAATACAACCAGGCCATGGAAAAATCCGAACACATGGAGTTTGTGGGCTACAGCCAGGAAGCCGAAAGCGAGGAGGAAAACAGCTCCTCTGTGTGGAACTGGTATATCGAGGCCCTGTATGACGACGTCATCGCCGACCTGCAGGAGACCTATGACATCGATGAAAACCGGGCCGAGGATATGCTCTATCACGGCGGCCTGGAAATCTACTGCGCCATGGACCCGGAGATCCAGAAAATTGCCGAAGAGGAATACGCCAACGAGGACAACTACAGCACCGATGAAGACGTGCAGTCCGGCTTTGTGATGATGGACTACAGCGGCCGGATACTGGCCACTGTGGGCTCCCGGGAAGAGAAAACCGGCAACCTGTGGTTCAGCTATGCCACCGACGCCAAGCGCCAGCCCGGTTCCACCATTAAGCCCATCGGCGTATACGGCACCGCCATGGACATGGGCATGATCAACTATTCCACCCTCCTCAAGGACGAATATTTTGAAAACTACTTTGGCCCCGGCGAGCCCGGCCCCAACAACGCCGGCCGGGAACCGGAAGGCACTATGACCGTAGCCAAGGCTATCGGCCAGTCCCAGAACACGGCGGCTGTACAGCTGACCAATCTGGTAGGCCCCACCAATGTCTATAACTTCCTGACGGAAAAACTCCACTTCCAGAATCTGAACGCCCAGACCGACAGCACGGAGCTGGCGGCCATGGCCATCGGCGGCCTCAACGGCGGCATGACCGTCCGGGAAATCACCACCGCCTATCAGATTTTCGGCAACGGCGGCCAATACAACGAATCCTATACCTATTATTATGTCAACGACCACGACGGCAACCGCATCCTGGACAACACCGACAACGTACCGGAGCAGGTCCTTTCCAGCGAGGACGCCACTGTTATGCACAAGCTCCTGGAAGAGCCGGTCTACGGCAAGTACGGCACCGGCTGGCGGGCTGCCATTTCCGGCTGGGAGGTCTACGGCAAGACCGGCACCACCGATGACGACCGGGACGCCTGGTTTGTGGGCGGCACCCCCTATGCGGTGGCTGGCGTGTGGTCCGGCTACGATACCCCCTCCCACCTCTACTCTACCCGGGACCCCATCAGCCTGTGGAAGGCCATTATGACCCGGGTGCTGGAGGACAAGGACCCGGAGGAATACCAGTTTGAATACGACCCCACGGTGATCTCCGCCGAATACTGTGAGGAATCCGGCCTGTTAGCCGGGGAGAACTGCACCAAGACCTCCACTGGCTGGTATCAGAGCTCCCGGGTGCCGGGCATCTGCCACGAGGAACACGAGCCAGAGGCTTCTCCCAGCCCCAGCGCTTCGCCCTCTGCATCGCCCTCCGCTTCCCCCAGCACCAGCCCGGAGGCTTCTCCCACGCCTTCCCCCACCCCTTCGGATGACCCCTCTTCTGAGGAACCCGGCGTAGAGCCCTCCCCGGAACCCACGCCTCCTGAGAGTGAGGACAGCTTACCGGCGGCTTAATGGCTGAATCAAACAAAACAGCAGAGAAAGCCTTCCACGGCCTTCTCTGCTTTCTTTTAGGCGGGCTGGCCGGCCCTTGACAAGCTGGCGATTTTGGAATAACATATGAACCGATATTCACATGAAAGGAGAGGTGCCCGTGGTAGAACCAGAGCGCTGTGAATTGACCAATGTCCATGAGGAAGTGGTGGAAAGGCTCCTGGCCGCCATGCCCTCCGATGAGACCCTCTATGACCTGGCAGAGCTGTTCAAGGTCTTTGGGGACTCCACCCGGATCAAAATCCTCTACGCCCTCTTTGAAGCGGAGCTGTGTGTCTGCGATATGGCCCAGCTGCTGGGGCTCACCCAGACAGCGGTATCCCATCAGCTGCGGGTGCTCAAAACCAGCAAGCTGGTGCGCTCCCGCCGGGAGGGGAAAAACATCTTCTATTCCCTGGACGACGACCATGTGCGCAGCATTATCGGGCAGGGAATGGAGCATCTCAGCGAGTAAAAAAGAGGCTTGCCACCCTGGCAAGCGCTTTTTTGAGCATAAAGTATACTAATTTAGTATATTTTCTTTGAGAACCGGCACATTATATATTTACGGGACCGCCAAACCGTGATACAATAAAAACCGACAGGAAAAAAACCGGTATAACGGGGAAAGGAAGCTAATATGCTGAAAATAGAACATCTCGCTTGGAGTATTCCCGGCGGAGAAGAAATTATAAAGGATATTGATTTTACCGCTTCGGAGGGGAAGCTCATTGTGGTGACCGGCCCCAACGGCGGCGGCAAAACCAGCCTGGCAAAGCTCATTGCCGGCATTGAGACCCCCTCCAGCGGAAAGATTTTCTTCCAGGGGGAGGACATCACCGGTCTGGACGTGACCCAGCGTGCCCGCAACGGCATTGCCTATGCCTTCCAGCAGCCGGTGCGCTTTAAGGGCCTCACCGTCCGTGACCTGCTGGAACTGGCCGCTGGCGGCAAGCTCCCGGAAGAGGAGCTGTGCGGCCTGCTGGGCCAGGTGGGCCTGTGTGCCAACGAATATATTGACCGGGAGATGAACGCCTCCCTCTCCGGCGGCGAGAGCAAGCGCATTGAAATCGCCACGGTGCTGGCCCGGAAAGCCAAGCTCTCCATCTTCGACGAGCCGGAGGCCGGCATTGATTTGTGGAGCTTCTCCCGTCTGGTGGAGACCTTCCAGACCCTGCGCCGCCAGGGCACCGGCACCCTTCTGGTGATTTCCCATCAGGAGCGCATCCTCTCCATTGCCGATGAAGTCATCGTCATTGCAGAGGGCCGGGTACGCATGGCAGGCCCCAGAGAAGAGGTCCTGCCCCAACTCATGGCCGATGAGCGGACGGCCCGCTGTCCGCTGGGAAAGGAGGAAATGGCATGAACAAGATTACAGAAGAGCTGCTTCGGGCAGTTGCGGATTTTAAGGGAAACTTTGAAGGCGCGTTTAACATCCGGGAGGATGGCGCTTGTGCTGGACGGCAGTCCACCAAGAATATCCAGATTACTTCCAAGAAGGACCTGCCCGGATTGGACATTCACATTCAGCCCGGTACCAAGGGCGAAACCGTGTACATTCCCGCCTGTGTGACCCACAGCGATGTGGATGACCTGGTGTACAACGACTTTTATGTGGGCGAAGGGGCTGACGTGCTCATTATAGCAGGCTGCGGCGTCCACAGCGACGGCGAAGAAGAGGCCCGGCACAACGGTATCCACCGGTTCTTCCTGAAAAAGGGCGCCCATGTGGTGTATCAGGAAAAGCATCTGGGCACTGGCAACGGCAAGGGCCTGCGCCGGATTGACCCGGTGACGGACGTCTATTTGGAGGAGGATTCCTCTTTGGAGATGGACACCGTCCAGATTCGCGGCGTGGACCGCACCGTGCGCAAGACTACCGGCGTAGTGGGCCCCCGGGCCAAGCTGGTGGTGCGGGAGCGCCTGCTCACCGACGGCGAGGAGACTGCCCGCACGGACTTTGACGTGACCATGGAAGGCGAGGATTCCGGCGTGGATTTGATTTCCCGTTCCGTGGCCAAGGGCAACTCCCACCAGGAGTTCCTCTCCTGCATCAAGGGCAAGACCCGCTGCACCGGCCACTCCGAGTGCGATGCCATCCTGTCCGACAACGGCACGGTGGTGGCCCAGCCGGCTCTGGAAGCCGCCCACATTGACGCCAGCCTGATTCACGAAGCCGCTATCGGCAAGATTGCCGGCGAGCAGCTTTTGAAGCTCCGCACCCTGGGTCTGACGGAAGAAGAAGCCGAGGCCCGCATTGTCGAGGGCTTCCTGAAATAAGCATAACCGCCAACGCAGAAAAAGGGATGAAAGCAACTTGCGCTTTCATCCCTTTTTCTTTCGCCCGTTTCATCTTTCATCGTCGCTGCCCTTGCCCATGTGGATATGGTCCTCCTCCCCATACGACAGCGTCTCTATTTTCACAGCCAGTACTCCTCCAGGCCGCAGTTGGGCAGCTCATAGTGGAAAAAATCCTCGTTGGTCACGTCCCGGAAATAGGTGTTCAGCACCCGGCACACCCCGTTGTGGCACACCAGCAGCACCGTTTCCTCCGGATCCCCCTCCCGCAGCTCTTCCAGCAGGCTGTAAAGCCGGTGGGCCAGCTGCATCATGGATTCCCCGCCGGGATACCGGAAGGCGAACTGCCGCTTATTGGCCAAAAATCCCGGGTCCTTCCGGTCCTTCCCCTCATAGACGCCGTATTCCTGCTCAATGAGCCGCTCATCAACGGAAAGGGGCGGCTCCCCAATCTGCCCGGCGATGAGTCGGGCGGTCTCCACGGCCCGCTTTAAAGGGGAAGCCACAATCCGGTCAATTTTCACGCCCTGCCGGCGCAGCTTTTCCCCCAGGGCACGGGCCTGCTCCCTGCCCCTCTCTGTCAAATCTACGTCTGTGCGGCCGCAGACTTTATTGGCCGCGTTCCAGGTGGTCTCCCCGTGACGGGTCACATACAGCTTCATGGTCTCGCCTGCTCCTTTCTCCCCGGAAACAGCAAAAAAGGCGCACCCAGCGGGTACGCCTTCTCTCCTATACATAGAGGGGTTAAATTACTTAACCTCAACCTCAGCGCCAGCCTCGGTCAGCTTGGTCTTGATGGACTCAGCGTCTTCCTTGGAAACGCCTTCCTTCACGGTCTTGGGAGCCTCGTCAACAACAGCCTTGGCTTCCTTCAGGCCCAGGCCGGTGATCTCACGGACAACCTTGATAACCTGGATCTTGTTGGCGCCAGCGGACTTCAGCACAACGTCGAACTCGGTCTTCTCTTCAGCAGCGGGAGCAGCAGCCACGGGAGCAGCAGCAACAGCAACGGGAGCAGCAGCGGAAACGCCGAACTCCTCTTCCAGAGCCTTAACCAGCTCGGAGAGCTCCAGAACGGTGAGGGCCTTTACGTCTTCAATCAGCTTAACAACTTTCTCGGACATGATTGTATACCTCCAAAATTTAATGTAAAATCAAAATAATAGGACTTTTGTAATCGGCGGCTGGTCCAAATGCCGCCTGCTTTACCGAAAATTAGGCTTCTGCGCCCTGCTTCTCGGCGATAGCGTTCAGGGCCACAACCAGGCCCTTGAGGGTACCGTTGAGCACGGTGGCAAAACCAGTGATGGGAGCATTCAAGCCGCCCAGCACCTGAGCCAGCAGCACCTCTTTGGAGGGCAGCTTTGCCAGGTTCTTCACGCCTTCAGCGTCGATGACGTTGCCGTCTACGAAGCCGGCCTTGATCTCGAAGGTCTTGCTCTTCTCCGCATACTCGCAGAGGATCTTGGCAGCGCCAACATAATCCTCCTGGGAAATAGCAATAGCAGTGGTGCCTTCCAGCACGGAATCCAGGCCGTCGATGCCGGCCTCCTTGAGGGCACGGCTCAGCAGGGTGTTCTTCACAACCTTGTACTCGTCGCCGGATTCACGCAGGCTCTTACGCAGCTTGGTGTCGTCAGCCACGGTGATACCCTTATAGTTGACGATCACGCCGGTGCAAGCGCCCTTCAGCTTCTCGCTGAGCTCAGCAACCTGCTGCTTCTTCTGCTCTAAAATCTTCTCGCTTGGCATAATAAATTCACCTCCACGCATAGGAATCACGCTGTCCATTTGGGAAGGCTCCGGCCCAAAAGGCCGAAAAAAGCCCTCTCTGCACTACCGCAGAGAGGGCTGTATCATCACATCTGCCGCAGCCATATGGCTGCAAACCGTTTTGATAAGCGCTCCCTCGGCAGGTGGGGAAATCCCCGTTTATGCATACGCACCTGCTGTCTTTGGAAAACAGCTTTACTATTATAGCATCCAAGATGCCTTTTGTCAAGGGAACGTTTTCAAAACTACGGCAAATTTCCGGCCTTCGCTATTAGCCAACCTTGCTGGGGTTGATGCGCACGCCGGGGCCCATGGTGGAAGCAACCACGCAGGAGCGGATATACTGGCCCTTGGAAGCGGCGGGCTTTGCCTTGACAATAGCGCCCAGCAGGGTGTCGAAGTTCTCCTGGAGCTTCTCCTTGCCAAAGGAAACCTTACCGATGGGGCAGTGAATGATGTTGGTCTTGTCGAGACGATACTCGATCTTACCGGCCTTAGCTTCCTGGATAGCCTTCGCGATATCCATGGTCACAGTGCCGGCCTTGGGGTTGGGCATCAGGCCGCGGGGACCGAGGATCTTACCGAGGCGGCCCACAACGCCCATCATGTTGGGAGTGGTGATGACCACGTCGAAATCCATCCAGCCGCCCTGGATCTTCTGCACCATATCTTCAGCGCCCACGAACTCAGCGCCGGCAGCCTGGGCTGCGTCGGCCTGCTCGCCCTTGCAGATGGCCAGCACACGGACAGTCTTGCCGGTGCCGTTGGGCAGGACGATAGCGCCGCGAACCTGCTGGTCAGCGTGACGGCTGTCAACGCCCAGCTTTACGTGCACTTCCACGGTCTCGTCAAACTTGGCGGTACCGGTCTTGATGCACAGGTCCAGAGCCTCGTCGGGATCATAAAATTTTGTACGGTCGATCAGCTTGAGGCCGTCGACATATTTCTTACCATGTTTCATAGGTTTGTCCTCCCTGTTGAGTGGTAAATATCGGATTTTTTATTGTTCCTCCCACCCGGGCAATCAGTCGACGACTTCAACGCCCATGCTGCGGCAGGTACCGGCCACCATGCTCATGGCGGCTTCGATGTTCGCGGCATTCAGATCGGGCATCTTCTGTTCGGCGATCTTCTTGACCTGTTCACGGGTAATCTTCGCAACCTTCGTCTTGTTGGGGACACCGGAGCCGCTCTCAATGCCGCAAGCCTTCTTGATGAGGACAGCAGCGGGAGGGGTCTTGGTGACGAAAGTGAAGGAACGGTCCGCATAGACCGTGATCACAACGGGGATGATAAGACCCGCGTCGTTCTTGGTGCGCTCATTGAATTCCTTCGTGAACGCCATGATGTTGACGCCGTGCTGGCCGAGAGCCGGTCCAACAGGGGGCGCCGGGGTTGCCTTGCCAGCAGGTATCTGCAGCTTGATAAAGCCCGTAACCTTTTGAGCCATTTTATTGCACCTCCAAAATTCGTGGTAGATGGCGGGATACGCCCTTTGGACGTATTCCTCCCACAGGGGCTGTGCCCCTCATAACAAATGCCGGATATCCGGCCTGTTACCTAACCTTACACAACGCGGAACGCCGCGTTATTCCACCGTTTCCACCTGGTTGAGCTCCAGCTCCACCGGGGTTTCACGGCCAAACATGGATACCATTACCCGCACGCTGTTTTTCTCAGCGTCCAGTTCTTCCACAGTACCCACAAAGCCTTCCAGCGGCCCGTCGATAATCCGCACGGAGTCGCCAACGGCATAGGAAACTTCCACCTCGCGCTTTTCCACGCCCAGCCGCGCCACTTCGGCGTCGGTGAGAGGGATGGGGTCCGAGTTGGAAGACGGGCCCACAAACCCGGTGCATCCGCGGATATTGCGGACAATATACCAGGATTCGGGGGTCATGACCATTTTCACCAGCACATAGCCGGGGAAAACTTTGCGCTCCACTTCTTTCTGCTTGCCGTCCTTCACTTCAATGACGGTTTCGGTAGGCACGCAGACTTCCTGGATCAGGTCGTGGAGCTGACGGTTTTCCACCGTCGTTTCAAGATTGGACGCTACTTTGTTCTCATACCCGGAATAGGTATGGACAACGTACCATCTGGATTCATCAGGCATTCTTCATTCCTCCGCAGCAAGCCATTACCCAAATCAGCCTTTTGGCAGATTAGGCAGCCACATCCATCACGAGCTTGAGCAGGTTGGTAAACGCTACATCCAGCCCGAAAATAAATGCGCCGAGCACCACGATCATCACCAGTACCACGCCCATGTTGCGGAACACAGCCTTGGGGGTGGGCCAAACGATCTTCTTGATCTCGTTTTTGGTATCGCGGATAAATTTCACACTGCCTTTACCAGCGCGAACAAAAATGTTCGGCTTCTTTTCGGTCTTTTCAGCCATCTCAGTTCCTCCCCGAACTCACTTTGTCTCGCGGTGGACGGTGTGCTTCCGGCAGAACCGGCAATACTTGTTCATTTCCAGTCTGTCGGGGTCGTTTTTCTTGTTCTTCTTGGTGTTGTAGTTGCGCTGCTTGCACTCTGTGCAGGCCAAAACGACTTTAACTCTCATGACGGCACCTCCCGTTTAACGGAAAAAATTTAGGTCTCGAATCGGAATCCGGCCAAAGGCGTCACGCCCATAGGCCACAGCCCTGCGCCGTTTCCGATGGCCCAGCCTCCCTCATTGAAAAGGGGCGCAAAAAAATAACCCCTTTGCGAGGTATCCCCATTGTAGCACACCCCCCAGCGTTCGTCAAGGGGTTTTTGCCGGTTTTCCGGGAAAAATCACAGAGAAGCCCCCGCTCCGTCCATGGCGCTGCGCTGGGTGAGAATCCACTTTTCCCGGTCCCGGGGGTCCACCCCGTGACGGCGGGCGGCCTGGCCCTTGCCCGGCGGGCAGGGCTCATAGCCGGCAAAGCGGACGCTCATCACCCCGCGGCCCCCGGTGAGGGCTGCCAGACGCTGGGGATAGTCCAGGGATTCCGCCGCCGGCACCCGGGCTTCCAGGGTGAAGTTCCCGCCGTGGGTCACCGGGGAGTCGAACACGCCCCGCATATTGACGATATCCCCCATAATCTTGCCGGCCAGCTCCTCCTGGGCGGAGATGCGCAGAATCTGGATGGGCTCCAGCAGCACCGTGCCGGTGTTTTCCAGCCCGTCCATCAGGGCCATAGGGGTAGCCACAAAGAAATCCAGAGGATGGGTGTGGACTGTGTGGTGGCTGCCCCCGGTGAGGGTGATTTTCAAGTCCGTTACCGGCCAGTTCCACAGGCCCTGCTGCAGGGCCCGGGGCAGCGCCTCCCGGACATGGTTCTGATACCGGTAAAAAATCTGGTCATTGGGCACCTGGGCGGCAAACTGAAAGCCGCTGCCCGGAGGCAGGGGTTCAATGGCCAGCTCCACAATGGCCCAGCAGGGCTTGGGCATGGTATAGGCGGCAAAGCCCCGTCCCGCCTTGGCCGGGGTCTCCCGGTAGAGCACCGCCGGCTGGGAAAACCCCACTGTCAAACCATACCGCTCCCGGGCCAGCTCCGCCAGAATCTCCTGCTGGATGGCCCCGGTAATGCACACATCCAGCTCTTTTTCCTGGGGATAATACTCCAACCGCAATGCCGGGTCCTCGGCTTCCAGCTCCTGGAAGCACCGAAGCACCGCCTCCAAATCTCCGGGAAAGGCCGGCTCCACCCGCACCTTTAACAGGGGTTCCATGAGCCGCACGCCGCTTCCCTGGGTCATCTCCCCCAGAATATCCCCGGCGCGGATGCCCGCAAGGCCGCACAAAGCCGCTGTCTGCCCGGGGCCGGCAAAACCGGCGTCCACCCAGCGCCCGCCGGAATCCCGGCGAATCTGGCTGATCTTCCCTTCCTGGGCCTTCCCGCTGCCCGGGGTGAAAAAGGGCACCGTATCCCGGCTGCGGATTTCCCCGCCAAAAAGCCGCACATGGGCCACCCGTCCCATGGTTTTATCGTGGGTAATCTGGTACACCACTCCGGAAAGCTGCCCGTCCTCCCGGTTTTTCACCGGCCTGCCCCAGGCGGCAATGGCGTCCAGCAGCCCCCGGACTCCCACATCCAGCAGGCCGCTGCCGCAGAACACCGGGGAAATCTCCTCGTTCCCGATTCCCTTCACAAAGGCCTCTTCCAGGGCCTTAGCGGAAACGGCCCCCTCTTCCAGCCAGGCCTGGGTAATCTCCTGGTCAAAGGCGCTGACAGCGTCCAGGGCTTCTTCTGCAAAGTCCGGCTCCTCCCATTTGCGGAGGATGGCCTGACAATCCCGGCTGCCTTCCCCGGAAATCTCGCTGCACAGGAGCAGGGGCCCCCAGTCCCGCAGCTCTTCCAGAATTCCCGAAACCCGGCTGCCGGCCCGGTCAATCTTATTGATGAAAAAGAACACTGCCACCCCGCAGCGCCGCAGGGCTTCATAGAGAATCTCCGTCTGGGCCTGGATGCCCTCCACGGCGGAGATCACCAGCACCGCCATATCCAAAGCCGCCAGGGAGCGCTCCACTTCCGCGGCAAAATCCACGTGGCCCGGGGTGTCGATGAGGTTGATTTCCACCCCGTTGTATTCCATCACCGCTGTGGAAGTGCGCACCGAGATACCCCGCTCCCGCTCTACGGGCAGGAAGTCTGTCCGGGCCGTGCCCTGGTCCACGCTGCCGGCCCGGCGGATGGCCCCGCCATGGCAGAGAAGCTGCTCGGTAATAGTGGTTTTCCCCGCATCCACATGGGCCAGGACGCCGACTGTTACGGTTCGCAAACGTCTTCCTCCTCCCAGGAGGCAAAGCCCAGCAGGATGCCCGCCAAAGAAAGGGCTGAGGCGATAATGCCAAAGGCCACCGACAGGCTGGTGTATTGCAGGGGTCCCAGGAGCATGGCGGCAAACAACAGCACGCCGCCGGCAATCAGGGCAGCCCGGCTCCAAAAATACCGGCTGGCAATCCAATTCCCCTGGCCTGCCCCCAAAATCGCCGAAAAGAGCAGCCAATCCTGGGGCTCTTCCCCTTCTTCCATGAGGAAGCCCCGGTCCCGATACAGAATCATGCGCTCCGGGTCATTGGAACGGGCCCAGGCCAGCAGGGTTTTCGCGCCTCGGTTCTCCGCCTCCCGGGCCAGGGCGTCCATGAGAATCCCCTGATATTCCGCGCTCACCCCGGAGGCGCAGGCCACCCAGGCGCTGCCTTCCTCTATGACCAGCTCTCCCGCTGCCAGGAGCTTCCCCTCTTCTTCACACAGGGCGAAAACGCGCTCCCCCTCTTTTGGAAAAGGGGAGGCCCCATTTTCTTTTAAATATTCCAGGCAGAAGTCCCATTCCTCTTCTCCCGGAAACCGGATATTCCACATACGCCTTACGCCTCCTTTTCTTTACTGTCGGCCAAGGCATTGGAAAAGGCCGCCAGCATATCCAGGGTCATCTGTTCTGCCCGGGCATTTTGGGGAATCCCCGCCTGCTCCATGGCGCTGGCCACCTGGGCTTTGGGCAGCCCCAATCCCGCCGAAACGGCATTGAGGGCGGTTTTCCGCCGCTGGCCAAAAGCCGCCTTGATGAGCTGGAAAAAGCCCTTTTCGCTTTTCAGGGCCACCGGGGGCGTTTCCCGTACCTTCAGCTGGATGACCGCTGAATCCACATTGGGGGCCGGCATAAAGCTGCCCCGGGACACCTGGAACAGGATTTCCGGCTGGGCGTAGTACTGCACCGCCGCGCTGACCGCTCCGCAGGCCCGGGTGCCCGGCTGGGCGCAGATGCGCTCTGCCGCCTCTTTCTGCACCATCACCGTCAAAGCGGAAATGGGCAGCTTTTCCTCGAGTAATTTCATAATCACCGGGGAGGTAATATAGTAGGGCAGATTGGCGCACACCGCCACCTTCATGCCCGGGAACTCCTCAGCAATAATCCGGTGCAAATCCAGCTTCATCACGTCCCCCTGGATGACCCGGCAGTTGGGGTATTCCGCCAGAGTTTCCGCCAGCACCGGCAGCAGCCGCTGGTCCAGCTCCACTGCCGCCACTTTTTTGGCCCGCTTGGCCAGTTCCTGGGTGAGCACCCCAATGCCCGGGCCGATTTCCAGCACGCCGGTGTCCTCATCGGCCCCGCACAGCTCCGCCATCCGGGGGCACACCGAGGGGTTAATGAGGAAATTCTGCCCCAGGGCCCGGGAAAAGGTGAACCCGTGGCGGCCCAAAATCTCCCGGATGGTGGAAATATCCGATAAGCGCGATTCCTTTTTTTCCGTCATTCTGTTCTCCCTTTCAAAATCGTTTATTTTTTTAAAATTCAACAACTTCCCCGCCGGTTTTGTGTGTATTTCCATAATCCAAGGCGGAAAATTCCGTTTTTTTACAAAAAACTACCGGTAACTTCTCCAAAAATGAGAATTTTTCTTTATTTTATCATGCAGAATCTCAGAAGTAAAGCGGTTTGCGCTTCTTCTGGCGGCTGGGGCTCTGGAAAAAAATCTTGCGAATTCAAAAAATATACGATATAGTATAAGCAAGACACTGGCAACCAAAGATATTGTGTTTTTCGTGCCAGTTGGATATGCAGGGAAATTTCCCCGTATATCAGCCCTGCTGGGGCTTTCGGGCCAAAGGCCCGGCGCGTGGATCGGAAACCGCGGAGTCTTCGCGGAACGCGCGCAGTAAAGCAGCCGGCGTTCCCCGCCCTCCGGAAGGCTGGGGGCGCTTTCATTTAAAAAATTTTTGAGAGGAAGATGCTCGACATGACAAAGGCTCGCCGCGATAAGGAAAACTACTATCTGGACATTGCACAGACTGTGCTGGAACGCGGCACCTGTCTGCGCCGGAATTTCGGCGCGATTATTGTCAATAACGATGAGATCGTCTCCTCGGGCTATAACGGCGCTCCCCGTGGGCGTCAGAATTGTATCGACACCGGGATCTGCATCCGGGAACAGCTGGGCATCCCCCGGGGCGAGCGGTATGAAGTGTGCCGCTCTGTCCACGCGGAGGCCAACGCCATTATCAGCGCTTCCCGCAAGGAGATGCTGGGCGGCACCCTCTATCTGGTAGGCAAGGACGCCCGCACCGGCCAATATGTGGAAAATCCCTCCTCCTGCTCCATGTGCAAGCGTTTGATTATCAACGCGGGCATCAGCCGGGTCGTGGTGCGGCTGGACGAGCAGAACTATAAAGAAATCCCTGTTTTCCAGTGGATTGAAGAGGACGAATCCCTGCACGGTGTTTTTGGATACTAAAAAATAAAATTGGCTGCTTTCCCCGTTGGGCGGGACGTTATTTTCGTCCCGGGTCTTTTTTCGATATCAGATTCTGCGCCCTATCAAGGCGCGCGTCCTCTGCTGCGGCAGAAGAAAGGAACAGATTCATGAAAGATTTTATCAGCGGACATTGGAACCATACCGTAGACGTACAGGATTTTATCCAGCGGAACTATACCCCCTATGACGGGGACGAGAGCTTTCTGGCTCCCCCCACCCAGCGCACCAAAGAGCTGTGGGACGAAGTGAAGGAGCTGCTGGAAAAAGAGCGCCAGGCCGGCGGCGTGCTGGATGTGGACGCCTCCACTATCAGCGACATCGACGCTTATGCACCTGGCTATATTGATAAAGAAAAAGAGGTCATTGTGGGCCTGCAGACCGACGCCCCCTTGAAGCGCGCCATTATGCCCTTTGGCGGCATCCGCATGGTGCGCAAGTCCCTGGAGGCTTATGGCCGCAAAATGGACCCCAAGGTAGAAGAAATCTTCAAATACCGCAAGACCCACAACGACGGCGTTTTTGACGTATACACCCCCGACATTAAAAAGGCCCGCCACAGCCACATCATCACCGGCCTGCCCGACGCTTATGGCCGCGGCCGCATTATCGGCGACTACCGCCGTGTGCCCCTGTATGGCACGGACTTCCTCATCCAGTCCAAGCAGGCGGATTTGAACAGCCTGACCTATGACGTCATGGACACCCACGCCATCCGCCGCCGGGAGGATGTGGCCGAGCAGATCAAGGCCCTGAAAAAGCTCCAGCGCCTGGGCGAGAGCTACGGCTTTGACATCTCCCGTCCCGCCCAGGACACCAAGGAAGCTGTCCAGTGGCTGTACTTCGCCTATCTGGCCGCAGTGAAGGAGCAGAACGGCGCGGCTATGTCTCTGGGCCGCACCTCCACCTTCCTGGACATCTATGCCCAGCGGGATTTGGAAAACGGCCGGTATACGGAGTCGGAAATCCAGGAAATCATCGACCAGTTTATTATGAAGCTGCGCCTGGTTCGGTTCCTGCGCACCCCGGAATACGACCAGCTCTTCTCCGGCGACCCCACCTGGGTCACGGAGTCCATTGGCGGTATCGGCACTGACGGCCGCCACATGGTCACCAAGAACTCCTACCGTTACCTGCACACCCTCACCAACCTGGGCCCCGCCCCGGAACCCAACATGACGGTGCTTTGGAGCCCCCGCCTGCCGAAGAATTTCCAGAAGTTCTGCGCCGGGCTGTCCATTGAGACCTCCTCCATCCAGTATGAGAGCGACGACATGATGCGCAAGAAGTTCGGCGACGACTACGCCATTGCCTGCTGTGTTTCCGCCATGCGGGTGGGCAAGCAGATGCAGTTCTTCGGCGCCCGGGCCAACCTGGCCAAGTGCCTCCTCTACGCCATTAACGGCGGTCGGGATGAAATCAGCGGCGACCAGGTAGGGCCGGAGCTGCTGGCCGTCCGGGGCAGCACCCTGGACTATGACGAGGTCATGAAGAAGTTCGATGTGATGATGGATTGGCTGGCCAGCCTCTACGTCAACGCCCTGAACATCATCCACTATATGCACGACAAGTACTGCTATGAGAAAATCCAGATGGCTCTCCACGACCAGCAGGTGGTGCGCACCATGGCCTGCGGCATTGCCGGCCTTTCGGTGGCGGCGGACAGCCTCTCGGCCATCAAATACGCCAAGGTTCACCCGGTGCGGGACGACACCGGCCTGGTGACGGAGTATGAGATTGAAGGGGATTTCCCCAAGTTCGGCAACAACGACCCCCGTGTGGACGAAATCGCCGTGGATATTGTCAAGCGCTTTATGAGCAAGCTGGAAAAGTGCCGCACCTATCGCGGCAGCCGGCCCACCATGTCCATCCTGACCATCACCTCCAATGTGGTCTATGGCAAGCACACCGGCTCCACCCCCGATGGCCGCAAGCGCGGCGAGCCCTTTGCTCCCGGCGCTAACCCCATGCACGGCCGTGACAGCAGCGGCTGCGTGGCTTCCATGATGAGCGTGGCCAAGCTGCCCTATGACTACAGCGAGGACGGCATTTCCTACACCTTCTCCATTGTGCCCGGCGCTCTGGGCCGGGAGGAGGACGCCCGGGAAGAGAACCTGGTGCACCTGCTCAACAGCTACTTTATGGAGGGCGGCCACCACATCAATGTCAACGTCCTCAACCGGGAAGTGCTTCTGGACGCTATGGACCATCCGGAGCTGTATCCCCAGCTGACCATCCGGGTTTCCGGCTATGCCGTGAACTTTATCAAGCTGACCCGGGAGCAGCAGCTGGACGTGATTCACCGCACCTTCCACGAGCGGTTCTGATTTTTTTCCAAATAAACCCTCTCATCCTGTGCGCCCCAGCCCAACGCCGGGGCGCATTTTTCATTTTGCAAAGGAGCTGACCATTATGCCCTTTCTTCCCGATACCCCCGGCCGCATCCACTCTGTGGAGACCTTCGGCGCCCTGGACGGCCCGGGCATCCGCTATGTGGTGTTCTTTCAGGGATGCCCCCTGCGCTGCGCCTACTGCCACAACCCGGACACCTGGGAGCGCCATGACGGAAATTCCACCACCGCCGGAAAAGTGGTGGAAAACATTCTGCCTTACCGGAACTTCATCCAGTCCGGGGGCGTGACCCTCTCCGGCGGGGAGCCCCTGCTCCAACCGGAGTTTGCCGCCGCCATCCTGCACCTGTGCAAAGAGCAGGGCTTCCACACGGCGGTGGACACCTGCGGGGCCATTCCTCTGGAAAAGTGCCGGGAAGCAGCGGAGCTCACCGACCTGTTCCTGCTGGACATCAAGGCCCTGGACCCCCAGGAGTGCCGCTCCCTCACCGGGACGGACAACCGCCGCGCTTTGGAGCTGCTCCGGTGGTGCGAAGAGGTGAAAAAGCCCGTGTGGGTGCGCCATGTGTGCGTTCCCGGCATCACCTTGGAGCCTTCCCGGCTGGAAAAGCTGGCGGAGTTCCTCAAGGGCTTTTCCTGCATTGAAAAGGTAGAGCTGCTGCCCTTCCACAAAATGGGGGCTTACAAATGGGAGGCCCTGCACATCCCCTTCCCCCTGGCGGACACCCCGGAACCCACTGCCCAGGAGATGGAAATGGCCCAGGGGATTTTCCGGAACGCCGGGCTGCTGTAAGAAAAGCTTTTTTGCAGTTTCAGCCCAGGTGATTTGCAACAAACTGCCAATGATGGTTAAATAGGATAGAATCTATGTTGATTTGAGGAGATGATTGGATTGAGCATTTCGGAAACCCTCCAACGGGGGGCCATTGATCTGCTGCTGCTCACACTGCTGCGGGACAAGGATATGTACGGCTACCAGCTATCCCAGGAGCTCTCCAACCGGAGCGGCGGCCTGTGCGCCATTCCCGAAAGCGCCCTGTACCCTACCCTGTACCGGATGCTGGATCAGGGCCTGATTTCCGACCACCGGGTGATTGTGGGCAGGCGCCGGGCCAGAATTTACTATCATTTGGAGCCGGCGGGCGAGGCTTACCTACACCAGCTGCGGGAAGAATACCTCTCCATGAACCAGGGCATTATGAAGATTCTGGCTTCCAGCCCCGACAGCCCTGTGTAAGGCAGTTTTTCAAATTTGCACATAAGAAAGCGAGAAACTCTTAAAAACAGAGTTTCTCGCTTTTTCGTTTTCCTCAATCAAACAGGGCGGTGGAGAGATACCGCTCGCCGGTGTCCGGCAAAAGCACCGTCACGAGTTTCCCCTGATTTTCCGGCCGGCGGGCCACCTGCACCGCCGCCCACAGAGCCGCGCCGGAAGAGATTCCCGCCAGATAGCCTTCCTGCCGGGCCAGCTCTTTGGCGGCCTGGATGGCGTCCTGGGTATTTACCGGCAGAATCTCATCGCAAATGGCAGGGTCAAAGTTCTTGGGGACAAAGTTGGCCCCGATGCCCTGAATCCCGTGGGGGCCGGCCTTGCCCTGGGAAAGCAAGGGGGAATCCGCTGGCTCCACGCCGACCACCTTCACCTGGGGGTTCTGCTCCTTGAGATAGCGCCCCACGCCGCTGAGGGTGCCGCCGGTGCCCACCCCGGCCACAAAGATTTCCACTTTCCCGTCGGTGTCCTTCCAGATTTCCGGGCCGGTGGTGCGGTAGTGGGCCTGGGGGTTGGCGGGGTTGTCAAACTGCCCGGCCAAAAACGCCCCGGGGATTTCCTCCACCAGCGATTTGGCCCGGTCTACAGCCCCCTGCATACCCTGGCTGCCGGGGGTGAGCACCAGCTCCGCCCCATAGGCCGCCAGCAGCTTGCGGCGCTCCAAGCTCATGGTCTCCGGCATGGTGAGAATCACCCGATAGCCCCGGGAGGCCGCCACACAGGCCAGGCCAATGCCCGTATTGCCGCTGGTGGGCTCCACAATCACCGAGCCGGGATGGAGCAGGCCCTTTTCCTCCGCATCCAGGATGAGCCCCAAGCCCACCCGGTCTTTCACGCTTCCCGCCGGATTAAAGGCTTCCAGCTTGGCCGCCAGGGGGGTGGAAAGCCCCACGGCCCGGCTGTACCGCCCCAGCTCCAACAGGGGGGTGTTGCCGATTAACTCCGGAATACTTTGATACATCATACTACAGTCTCCTTTCCGCCGTTCTTCACGGCACGGGCCGCCGGCCCAAAAAATTTCTGGTTGCCACACTTACCACAGCAAACCGGTAGGGGGTTCCTCCCGGTAATAGAAATCCTCCACCTGGTCCGCCACCGGCAGCAGGCCGCCCTGGCTCCGCCAAGCCATCAGGGTCTGGGAGCCATCCTTCTCCTCCCGCAGGAACAGGGCATAGTCCCGAGACAGGGGGACAAAGGATGCCACATTCCGGGCAATGGGCACCTCCTGGCCGTTTTGCAGGGTACACAGGGTAGAGCCGCCTCCCTGGGCGTCACGGAGATAGTATACGCCGCCATCTTCGGTAATTTCCATGGAAACCCCCTCGCCCTGGTCTCCCGAAAGGGGCGGCAGCTCTGCCGCCAGTTCCCCATTGTAATACAGGGCGGATTCTTCCCAGGGGGTCTCCGCCTGGCGGTAGAGGACCCCCTCTTCCCCGGCAAGCCAGAACCGATAGACATTCTCCGCCATCTTTTCCGGCTTGGGGGAAGCATCCGCCAAATTCATCCGCCAAAGCTCCCCCTGCACGGCCACCGGGCCGGTGAGAAGATAGAGGGTATCCCCATAAAGCCCGGCATTTTGCGGGTCTTTCCCGTCGGTCTCGATGGAAAAACTTCTGGGCCCTATTGCCGCAAATTGGCCGCTCCCCTCTGCTTCCTGGGTGCCCTCTCGAAAGAAGGGCCACTGGCACACCTCCTGCCGAAGGCCATCCAGATCTTCCAACCCGTATTGTTCCGCAATCTGCGGCAGCGAATACACCCGCTTCTGGGTTCCCGGCCGGTACAGGCAGCCGGAAATCTTCCCGTCCCCGGCCTCATCCTGTAAAAAGGTCAGCTGGGAAAAGGCGGCTTCCCGGACAATCAAGGTGCTTTCCTCCCCGTCAAACCAGTACAAATCACAGCAGGGGGAGGGCACCTGGATGTCCTTCATCATTTGGTAAAGCTCCGGGTAAGCCTCCGCTTCCGCCAAAGACTCCTCCTGGACCAGATCCAACAGGGAAATGGTTTTGCGAATCTGGCCGTAATAGCCGGTGCCGTCGGGGTTCAGATACACTGGCCCCACCCCTTTCAGGATGGTTTCTTCCCCGCCGTCCCGGGTCCAGCGCACCACATTGCGCCCCACCTCTTGGGGAACCGTGTAGTACAAAGGGCCGCCGTTCTCCGGAAAGGCCAACAGCTGGTTCCGGAACGCCCCCGTCTCCCAGGTTTCCCCGGTGTCCGGGTCCAGCAGCAGGATGGGCTGATTCATCCGGTCCACCAGCAGGGTGCCGTCCTGGTTCATCCGGTAGGTGTCCACCCCGGTCATCAGCCTCTGGGATTCCCCGGTGGAAATCTCATAGCGGTACAGCGCCGCCGATTCCGGGTCATAAATATCATCGCCTGAATCATAGATAAAAAACACCCGCTGGCTGTCCCGGCTGAAGGAATACCCCCGGACGTCCCCGGCAATTTGCTCCTCTTCCCCGCCAAAGGCGCCCAGAAACAGATTGCCCTGGGCCAGGTCATACCGGAGATACCGCCGGCCATCGGGGCTGTACCGGTACAGGGTGTCCTCCGTATCCGCCGAGCCCCGCAGGGGAAACTTCTCCCCTTCCTGCCCGGGCAGAAACGCCATCATCTGCCCCTCCCGGGAGAAAAGCACCGGAGTTTGGGGCAGGTTGGAGGGCTTGGGCCACCAGAACCACGCCGCCCCGGCCAGCAAAAGCACCCCGCACAGGGCTGCGGCAATCTTCTGCCAGCGCCGCCAGGGCAGCTTTTTCGGCGGCTCCGGCTCCTCTGCTGGGGGTTCTTCCGCAGGAGGCTCCATCGTTTCCTCCGGATGCCAGCGCAGCGCCTGGGAAAATTCCGATTCTTCCCCCGAGGACTCCCCTTCCCCGGAGCCTGGGCGGCGGAAAAGCGCCTCCTGGCTCTCCGCCTGTTTGCCGCAGAAGGGGCACGCCGCCGCCCCCTCTTCCATCTCCCTCCCGCAAAACCTGCACTTCTCTGCCATTGGCATCGCTCCTTTCTGCAAGAGCCTTGGGTTTTATCACAAAAGCGGAAAACAAAAAGCGGGAAGCCCCTTTGAGAGCTCCCCGCCCTTCGGCCTGCGCTGGGGTTATTCCCCCGGAACCGGCAGCGTAGTAATATCTTCCGCAACTATTTTTGGGGCTCCGACTCCATTATAAACCATCAGGTCCATTTTGTCTTCCCCAACTTCTTTG
>ERZ1643246.1900-NODE-1900-length-21378-cov-10.764011_pt1 | contig 21378 bp, 22 predicted proteins | sample MGYA00579265_ERZ1643246 | MGnify/ENA primary metagenome ERZ1643246 (study PRJEB29033, sample SAMEA4952261) | chicken gut metagenome | biome: Broiler Chicken; feature: Gastrointestinal Tract; material: Caecum | place: Ireland | collected 2018 | study: Broiler...
GATATTCATTTACTAACATGGCATCGGCTAAAGTGTTAAAGCCTTGCTCTATTGGTTCATATTTTGTTGCACTTCCTGTAACTACGATTTTACTTTTAAAAGCTTTATTCATTGTCTCTTCTATGGCCGGTGTATCATAATCCATCCATATTCTTAAATTATATGTGATTTCTTCATTTCCAGATAAGTTTCCTTTTTGTAAGAGCCTTCCTTCTTTATATCCTTCTAAGTTCGTTTCTTCATATTGATTTAATGTTTGGATTGCACTGTAATCTAGAACGGCTGCAACATACCTACTATCCAATGTACTTGTATCTAATATTCCTAAGGATACTTCATAACTTACAAAGGAATCACAAGTATTTTTGATTGTAAAAGTATATGGAGTAGATTTCATTCCTTCTTCATCGGTTATGGGATAGGCTTCACTTAATAAAATTCCATGATTTGTTTCTTCTAATTCAATATTTAAACATTTTGTAGAGGCTTGGTTTTCTTTTGTTTGTTTCACGGATAATTGCCAATATGCAAAAGAAATTCCTATTACACTTAATAGTAAGATACTTAAAATAAGTATTTTACTTTTAGAATATACCCCCCCCCCTAAAAATTTTCTTGATTTCAAAATTTCTCATATTTTTCTTATCCTTTCCTTTATTCAATACATCAAAAATTTAATAAAAATATTTTTTTAAACTTGATAAGGATTAGAAGCCGTGCCATCTCCAGTATTTAGGCTATTTGGCTTTAGATTTATGACAGGCCGAACGCCGTACGAACTATACACGTAGCTGCCACTGGTCGCATCACCAGAACTATGCACGTACCGAACGTACGCATTGTAGCCTCCGCCGCTGCCAGGCGACATGGTCCGGTAAGTGTTTCCTGTATATAAATAATACTTAGAATTACTACTAATCCCACCAGCTAAAAAAGCTTCGTCTGTTGTAAGTAAGCCTATTGAATAATTTAAGTCTCCATTTCCCATAGATTCATCATTTACTGTGAATCGATCATTTTGCTGTACACAATTTAATGTTACTCCTCTACTACTTGAAAAAGCATGCCAACGATATGCAGTTTGCTCCGTTCCATATCCTAAATTACTATATTTATTAGGTGTCATATAATATAAACTTCGATCATTACAAAATAAAGTATCGGATATATATTGCTCGTATTCCGTATCTTTGATATGACTTTTATACCATTCATCTACATATTCTTTTATGGTGCTATCATTTGTATTTGTTTGAGCTTTTTCTTTTGATGCCGTTCCATATCTTACATAACTATATCCAACCTTGGCATCACTACTGCCATCACTTGGCATTACACTTGTTACTTTATATACATAAGAATTAGATGAACTAGATGTACTATTCATAGTATACCAGCCAACATAATCCTCTGTAATTTCTGTTCCTAGTAAACCTACTGGATCTTTTAAAGTAAACCAATCTTTTTCTGCATCATATGTATATTCTTTAGCATAATATTTAGTTGAAGTTGCTGCATGAGAATGCGTACTGTACTCTGTACTTCCTTCTACTATACCATCTCGATTTCCATACATATATCCTACTCCAGCATTATCATATGAAACTCTAGAATTTACCGATTCTTGATTATTATCTTTTTTCCAATAATAATTATATGGACTTTCACCTATTTGGGTGTATTTTGTTGTGCTATCATCATAGCCATTTTTTAATATTTCTTCTTTATTTGATAAGGCATCGATGACATCTGCATCTCCGGCATAAATCATTCTTATCGATCCATCTCCATTAATTCTTAAGATTCGCCAGTAATATCCTGCAAACTTTACCCAGTTGTTTTCTACTGTTCCTCGGTAGTAATAACTCGTCCCATAATCATCTGGTGCTGAACATAAATAGCCATTTGTACTTTCTGACAAATTAGCTTTTACTGTCCCATCTTCATTTACTACTGGACATTTTCCTGTACTATCTAACTGGGCAATGATACTACAATTTATGCTATCTTCTCCATATTGCTCATAGCAACGATCCAAATCTGTTTCTTCTTTAAAATATAAATCACAACGAGTTTTATAAGTAGTTAAACCTTTTACAATTGGTGCCCAAGCTTCACTATCCCAAGATACGGTTACACTTGCATCTTCCTTGCCATTTACAAAACAAGTTGCTTTATCAAAAACATAATTGTCGGTATTCTCTTTTTCTGGAATCGTACTTTGTCTTTCATCTTTTACATAAATTGCAAGTTCTAAATTTTCTTCTTGCTTTAATTCTGGAATGGTTTTACTCAGCATACCCCCCCCCCAGAACACCAAAGAAGGCTAATAGAATTCCTAAAAATATAACACTTTTCTTCATTTTCTTATCCTCTTTTCTATTCTACTAAAAGTATAACATTTTCCTACTAGAAAAAGCAATTAATTCATAACCCTTTTAAACATTCTTTCTAAATCATAATTACTAAATTTAATAATAGTAGGTCTTCCATGAGGACAATTATAAGGATTATCACAAGCACACAATTCTTTTAAAAGTTCTTCTTGAGCCTCATGAGAAATATGCATATTTGCTTTGATACTCATTTTACAAGCCAAAGTAATCGCGATAGATTCATTAAACTTAACTGGATCTACTTTAGAAATTCCACTTACGATTAAATCAATAATTCTTCTTATACTTTCTTCTTCATAACCTTCCCTAAGCCAAGTAGGATGTCCTTTAATAACAAACGTATTCATTCCAAACTCTTCAATATCAAATCCTAATTCTTTTAAATGCTCCTCTTCATTTTTCACTTTTAAAAACTCACTTCCCGATAATTCAATAGTAATCGGAAACAAAAGATTCGTAGTATGAACCTCTTTAGCCTGCAAAGCTTTCATATTTCTTTCATAATTCACTCTTTCTTGAGCGGCATGTTGATCAATAATATAAATTCCACTTTCATTTTCAGCAATAATATAAGTTCCATGTGCAAGACCGACCGGATACAAAACCAATTCTTTCATTTCTGGATTTTCAATGACAATATCTTCTTTTGGCTCTTCTTTTAAATTAAATTCTGTTTGAACAGAAGTTGGAGTATAGGCTTCTTCTTGTTCCTTAACAATATTTTCAATAACCTCTTTAGGACTACTAGAAACCTCTGGTGTTCTTAAAAGAGCATCCGGAACTAACAGGGTTTTATATAAAGCATCTTTAATTGTTTTGACAATCAATTCATATAAAACATCCATTTTTGATAATTTAATATCTTGCTTAGTCGGATGAATATTAACATCAATCAAAGTAGGATCCGTATTGATTTTTAAAACCACGATAGGAAATTTAATATCAGGTTTATAAGTATAATAAGCATCATTAATCGCTTTATTAATTTCATAATTTTTAACAATTCGATCATTTACCATGACAATCATATGATTTCTATTACTTTTTAAAATTTCAGGCTTACAAACATATCCATAAAGATCAAAGTCATCATTGCTTGCTTTAATTTCAATCATTTTTGAAGAAACTTGCAAACCATAAATTTCATGAATCGTTTTTAATAAATTTCCACTTCCAGAAGTTTTCACGACAACATGATGATCATGATTCAAAGTAAAAGAAATCTCTGGATGAGAAAGAGCGAGCCTTTCGACAAAAGAAACACAACTGGCAAGCTCGGATTGTTCACTTCTTAAATATTTCAAACGAGCTGGTGTATTATAAAACAAATTCGTAATTTTAATAGAAGTTCCCTTTCGCACATCCCCATCTTCCGTCAAAACTTTCTTACCACCTTCAATAATAATATGTGTACCAATCACCCCATCACTGGTTTTTAATTCTGCTTTAGAAACACTGGCTATAGAAGGTAAAGCTTCGCCTCGAAACCCTAAAGTATCGATAAAAAACAAATCATCATCTTTATAAATTTTACTTGTCGCGTGTCTTTGAAAAGCCAAAACAGCATCTTCTCTACCCATTCCACAGCCATCATCACTTACTTCAATGAGCTTCTTTCCACCTTCTTCTAAATGAATCAAAATCACTTTTGCTCCGGCATCAATACTATTTTCGCACAATTCTTTAACCACACTACTGCACTTTTCAACAACTTCTCCTGCCGCGATCTTATTAGCCAGAGTCTCATCCATAACTCTAATCTTCGTCATAAAATCTTCCTCCTAAAAAAGATGGTTCAATAGCAATATTTGCTTTTCCTACACCACTTATAGTTACTTGATCTGCATTTTTAAGATAAAAGAAGCCCAAACCCTTCAAATAAATATTCGAAGAAGCCGGTACTTTAAACATTAAAGAAGGAAGATCTTGCTTTTGATAATTCTTTTTTAATTTCAAATTTTCACTGCCATAAAAAGTTATACTATTTAAAGAATTTAAATGTAAGATAATTTGTTCTTCCATGACAAGATTCGTTCCTTCCTTCAAATAGAAAGTTCGAGGCTTAATCGGCTTTTTTATTATAGCTTTTTTAAGCCAATCCATCTCATCAAAAACATATGAGTAAGCAAAACCTGCTGAATCGATTATTTCTTTTTGATTAGGAAGAGATATTTGAATAAAATCTAAAGTGGTATTCGGAATTTCACTTACCAATACGGGTTTTTTATTTAAAGAATATTCTTCAACTAATAAATTTAAAAGTGTACTCTTACCAGCATTAGTAATTCCTAAAAAATAAAACTTTTTGGCTTCATTTTCTTCAATCAAATTCCTAATTTTTTTAGCACTTGTTTTCTTTCCTTGAACAAATAAAATAGGTTCTAGAATTTTAAAATGCTTTCTTAACCAATTTTCGATATTTTTTAAAGAAATATTTTTAGGAATCACATCAATCTTGCTAATAACTAAAATTTTAGGTTGAGTAATCCTGCGAAAATAAGCCAAATTTTCTTCATAAATATTTAAAATATCCAAAAAGAAAAAAACGAATCCATGATCTTCATTTACCGTTTTAATAATTTTATCCGGATCAATCATAATGGAAACATCATTTTTTTCATGATAATGTTTTAAACGAAAACAACGCATACAGTAATCCATATCAAAAGATTTTGTGTATCCAGGTTTTTCTCGATTTTCTGTTTGTAAAACAGCTCCACATCCAACACATTTTTTACTCATAATAAATCCCCCGTTCAAATAAACCTTTTCTTTTTAAAGAATGATAAATACGATTTTCCAAAAAACGATTTATTTTCGTTGGCAAATGATCATTCTTACTTATAGGATTCACCAAAATGCTAGTAAATCCTAAACGATTTGCTCCAAAAATATCGGTAAGAAGTTGATCCCCAACACACGCGACTTCTGTATCTTTAAAATGATAAATCTCTAAAATTCTTTTGTATTTCTTTTTGAAAGGTTTATGACTATGATAAGAACTATCGATATTACACTTTTCTTTAAAAGGCGTTACTCTTTTCTTAGAAGCATTAGAAAGAATAATTGCTTTTAAACCAATTTCTTCTAAATAATGAAAAAAATCTTGCAACTTTTTATCTGGAACTGTAATATCTATTGGAGCTAAAGTATTATCTAAATCAAACAAAAGACATCTTATGCCATTATTTTTTAACTTCATATAATCAATATCATAAATACTCTTTTGATATACATCTGGTCTAAACACTTCCATAAAATACCTCTTTTCATATATTAGTATATCATGTTCTTAAAAGAAAAAAAAGAAGTGCAAAAACACATATTTTACTTTCTAAAAAATAAAATATACCAAGGAAGTGATTTATGTTTTTATTATCCTTACTAGAACAAATGATATTTTTTACAGGAAGTTATTCAAATAATGTATTTCCTGAACCTTTAAGTGAAGCAGAAGAAAAAGAATGCTTAGAAAAAATGCAACAAGGAAATGAAGAAGCTAGAAACAAGCTGATTGAACACAATCTCAGATTAGTAGCTCATATCGTAAAAAAATTTGAAATAAATGCAGAAGATACAGACGATCTTATAAGCATCGGAACCATCGGATTAATTAAGGGGGTAGACTCATACGATATAACCAAAAATATTAAACTGACAACATACATTGCCAAATGTATTCAAAATGAAATCTTAATGTATTTTCGAAGTGTAAAAGGAGAAAATATTAAAAATATTAGCTTAAATGATTCCATTGGAACCGATAAAGATGGAAATGAAATCTGCCTAATGGAAGTAATCAAAGATAACACACAAGATTTTGCAAGCTCATTGCAAACGAAAGAAGATATGCTTTTAGTAAACGATTATTTAAAACTTCTTTCTAGAAGAGAAAAAGAGATCATTGCAAAAAGATATGGACTCATGAACAAAAAAGAACAAACTCAAAAAGATATAGCTTCTGAAATGCATATTTCAAGAAGTTACGTTTCTCGAATTGAAAAAAGAGCTTTAACGAAAATTCTCAAAGAATTTATAAAAAATAAAAAAATAATATAAAAAATAAGTCTTATTCGACTTATTTTCGTTTGAGAGAAAGCGGATAATCCCATTCCACCTTTGTTTGTCTTAAAACTTTTTTATCGGCATAAACATTAACAAAAGAACAATTTTTCATTTGACTCTCTAACATTTCATTCCCTAAAAAGACATGATTTTCCATATAAGCTTTAGGAAATACACAATTTTTTACAATACAATTTTGAAAAAGAATCTGTCCTTCTGGACTTTGCATTCCTTTAGAAGTTCTCGTTCCAAGAATACCCCCACAATAATTCGGTTTATTCCCTTTAAAAGAAATATTTTCTAGAGTAAAATCTTTAACCAAAAAATTTGTATAAGGATGAAGTTCAGAAATAAAACCTAAAGATTCATCTTTTTGCAAAACAACTCCATTAGATAAGCAAAATCCATTTCCCAAAAGGTATAAATCACCTTGAAAATGAGCCAAATTAAGAGAAGGCATCACAAAATTGGTTAAATCATTTTGAAACAAAACGACCGTTGTTCCCGTAGAAATTTGTCCCAAAACTTTTAAATCATGAACATCCTGAACTTTAACTAAATGATCATAATATATAAGTGGATTCATTCTACTACAAAAATTTTCCTTTCGTGGAGCAAAAATCATAAACTTATTCGTTTGAAAAGTAAAAGTCGAAGGTATATCTATATCTCTTTGAATTACAAGATCGTTTTTTAAATCCAATACCAAATTTTCTAAAGGATACTTTAAAATGGCTTGTAAAATATCTTTTTCCGTCTTCACATCAATATGCTTTTCTTGATAGACATAAGCAAGATTCAAAAAAACATTCTGACTCATAACAATTCGAGCTCTTCCAACATTTTTAAATAAGCCTTGAACCTTTTTAATATCATTCGTTCGAACCGATACTTTATAATATTTTTGAGGATATGCAAAAGACAAATCTATAGTTCCTGAAAAATGTTGTAAATCAACTGCATCAATAATTCCTTTAGTCGCGGTAATATAGACCTTTACATATATATAATCTTTTCCTTTTAAATTTTCTAACTTTCTAAAATCTTTCCATTCTCTTATTTCAATTAATTTCATTTAACTCCCCCCATAAGCAAAAAAAGTTGTATAAAACAACTTCAATAATCTTCATCAATTTGCTCTATCGCATCAAGTTCAGTTTCCACTATGGCTTTAAACCGACGCTTAAAGGCTGCAATTCTTTTTCTTAATGTTTCTCCATCTTGCTCTAACTTTTCAGCTTTTAATAAGGCCTCATTTACAATTCTTGAAGCATTTCTTTTGGCATCATCCACGATCGCTTTAGATTCATCTCTTGCCATTCTCTTAATTTGATTGGAAGCATCCTCCGCGACCAACAAAGCTTTATTTAAAGTGCTTTCCATATTTTGATATTGCACAAGTTTTTGTTTTAAAGCGGTAATCTCAGCATCACGTTTCTTTAAATTATCTAACATTGATTCGTATTCATTAGCCACTTCATTCACAAAGTAATTTACTTCACTTTTGTTGTAGCCATAAATACTTGTACTAAATTTCTTCACGATCCACCTTCTTTACCAAAAACTCTATTTACCAATCTATTTCTTCATCATTATTTTTTGGCTGTTTTTCATTATCATCACTTATTTTACCTTGAACATTAACATTCTTAGGTGTACATAAGTAAATTCCTACACCAATTTTTTGCATTGTTCCACCAATAGAATATATACATCCAGATAAAAAATCAATAATTCTTTTGGCTTGAGCAGATGTAACCCTCTTTAAATTTACTACCACACTATTTCTATTTTTTAAGTGATCGGCGATTTGTTGAGATTCAGAATATGCTCTTGGCTCTAATAAGATCATTTTATTTCCAGTTTTATCCGCTTCTTTTAAAGCTTCATCTTCACTGACATTATAAAATTCATCTTCACTCATAGAACCATTATCTTCGTCTTCATCACTGAATAACTTTTTTAATTTTCCAAGTGCCATGTTAAAAAACTCTCCTTTCGACTCTTTTACCATTTCATTGTACCAAAAAGTATATTTTTTTTCAATGAATTTATTTCTTTTTCTTAAAAATCTATCTTTTCTTTTAAGAATGCTTTAAAATCCGAAATACTCATTGTAGTTTGTTTCATTGTATCACGATCTCTAACAGTAACCGTGCCATTCTGTAAAGTTTCATCATCAATAGTAATAGCAAAAGGTGTTCCAATCGCATCACTTCTTCGATATCTTTTACCAATACTGCCGCTTTCATCATAACTACACATAAAATCTTTAGCAAGTTCTCCATAAATAGCCATAGCTTTTTCTCCGTGAACTTTTTTAATTAAAGGCAAAATCGTAACTTTATAAGGAGCTAAAGCAGGATGAAGTTTCAAAACCAATCTTTCCTCAGTATCAATAAGCTCTTTATGATAAGCATCGCATAAAATAGCAAGAATTAACCGGTCTAAGCCAACAGAAGGCTCAATGACATAAGGTAAATATTTTTCATTAGTCTCAGGATCCAAATATCTTAAATCAACATTTGAGTGATCCATATGAACTCGCAAATCATAATCGGTTCGATCGGCAATTCCCCAAAGTTCACCCCAACCCATTGGATAATTGTACTCAATATCGGTAGTTGCTTTACTATAAAAAGAAAGTTCTTCTTTTTTATGATCTCGAAATCTCAAATTTTCTTTCTCTATTCCCAAATCTTTCAAAAAAGTCATGCAAGAATTTTTCCAAAAACCATGCCATTCCAAATCGGTATCTGGTTTACAGAAAAACTCTAATTCCATTTGTTCAAATTCCCTAGTTCGAAAAATAAAGTTTCCAGGAGTAATTTCATTCCGAAAAGACTTTCCAGTTTGACCAATACCAAAAGGAACCTTTGCTCGCATCGTTCTTTGAACATTTAAAAAATTCACAAAAATTCCTTGAGCAGTTTCTCCTCGCAAATAAACTTTACTTTTTGTATCTTCAGTAACTCCTTGATGTGTTTCAAACAATAAATTAAATTGCCGAATAGGAGTAAAATCACTAGCACCACAAACCGGACAAGTTATATGATTGTCTTGAATAAATTTTTCTAATTTCTCATTTTCCCAACCATCGCCTGTTTCTTTACCGTCTGTAAACTCTTCAATCAATTTATCTGCTCGATGACGACTTTTACATTTTTTGCAATCAATTAAAGGATCTGAAAAGCTTGTTACATGACCACTTGCAACCCAAACCTCAGGATTCATTAAAATTGCTGAATCCAATCCATAATTATAAGGATTTTCTTGAATAAACTTTTTCCACCAAGCTCTTCTTACATTTTGTTTTAATTCCACACCTAAACTACCATAATCCCAAGTATTTGATAATCCTCCATAGATTTCACTTCCTTGAAAGATAAAACCATATTGCTTACAGTAATTTACGAGTTCATCCATTGTAATTTTTTCCATATTCTCCCTCTTTCTAAAAACAAAAAACTTCTAAAATATTTAGGGACGAGCATTGCCCGTGGTTCCACCCTAATTATTCTAGAAGAATCACTCATTTTTATATAGCTCCAGTTTTCCACACCTTCATCGCTTGTATACAAATATTATATGCAAATACGAAAGATTTTGCAAGATTTTTTTACACTTGATAAGGATTAGAAGCCGTACCATCACCAGATTTTAAACTATTTGGTTTTAGATTTATAACGGGACGCACACCGAAAGAAAACATTACACTTATATCCATTATGGGTTTGATTGAAGCATTAATATTATATACTAAAGCATAGCGTCCATCAAATAGATAGGGTGTCATAGTCAACCATGACTCGTTTCCTGAATATAAATAATAGTTTGTATTTGCCGTACTATATCCACCAGCTAAATAAGCTTCATCTACCGTAATAAGACCGATCGGATAAGTTAGTGCCCCATTCCCTGTTACTTTATCATTTACTGTAAAACGGTCATTTTGTTGTATACAATTTAAAGTAATTTGATTACTTGTAGCTCGATAACCAGTCATATCCCCTCCAATACCAGTTCCAGATCTTAAAGATCGATCATTACAAAACAAAGTATCATTTAAATAAGCTTCATATTCTTGATTTAAAAATACATCTGTATACCAATTATCTAAATATTCTTTTATTGTACTACTATTTGTATTGCGGTGTGTTGCTTCATAAGTCGTACCACTCGTGTTCCCGTACATATAACCAACATAAGCATTTTCACGATCACCTTCACTATTATACTCACTAGTGCCAATTTGTCTGTCTGTATTAGATTCACCATTCGCATGAGCAGTAGTTCCGTCATAAATCATTCTTATCGAACCATCACCATTAATACGAATAATTCGCCAGTAGTATCCTGCAAATTTGACATAGTTATTGGTAACATTCCCTCGATAATAATAAGATGTTCCATAGTCATCGGGCGCACTGCATAAATAGCCATTTTCACTTTCGGCAGAACTTACTAAAACGTTCCCATTCTCGTCTACTGTTGGACAAACTTCTTCATCAAAATCTGCTAAAATATTACATTGTGTCGAATCACTCCCATATTTCACGATACATTCATCGTATGGTGTTGTTTCTCTAAAATATAAATTACATCGTACTTTTCCATTTACTTCATTATTGACTGTAACAACAGGACTCCAAGAATCACTATCCCAAGAAATATTTCCATAAGTACAGCTAGATTTCTCTAAATCCAAAGTATAACCACTATCTTTTCCTGGAATCGTGCTTTGTTTTTCATCATCAACATAAATTGCAAGTTCTAAATTTTCTTCTTGCTTTAGTTCTGGAATCACTCTTCTAGCAAAATACCCCCCCCCCAGAGTCAAAATACTTGTAAAAAGGATTCCTAAAATAATAATTTTTTTCTTCATTTTTTTATCCTCATTTCTATTATCTATAGTATACAAATTTAAAATTTAAAAAAAAGATTCAAATTCGAATCTTTTATAGAAATTCATGTCAATTTCATTTTTTTAATAAATTCTTTACTATGTATATAAATTCCTGTATAACGTTCATAATAACGATTTAAAAAACTATCAATTTCTTGTTGGTATTCTTTTTTTATGTCGAGTTTTTTAATCTTTTTAATATCCACATATTGAAACATTCTTAAAAGTTTTAAAACTTCTAAAGGAACAATTCTTTCATTTTGATAACAATTTTTACAAATCAATCCTCCGCGGTCTCCATCAATAGTTACAATCTCTTTTTGATTGCCACAATGAATACAAGCATCTAAAGAAAGCCCGACTCCGATCATTGGTAAACACTTTACTTCTAAAATATTTGTTAAAACAGCTGGATTTAATCCTTCATTAATTTTTAAAATTGTATCTATAAACAATGAAAAAAGATGAGAATCCATACTCTCTTTATATACTTGACGGACCAAATCTGCAAGATAATTTACATAACTAATTTTAGTAATATCTTCATGAATATTTAATAACGGATCAATAAGATCAACATCCTTTAAAGTCGACATCTTTCCTTCTTTATAATACAAATAAAAATAGCCATATGTGTAAGGAAGAGTTAAAGCTCTTAAAGGACTTTTTAAAGACTTAACTCCCTTTCCTATAACACTAATAAGGCCATATTCTTTCGTAAATATTTGCATGATAAGTGAGGATTCACGATAAGGTGTACTGCTGACAATAAAACCCATCACTTTTGTAATCATTTACTCCACTTCTTTTCCCTTATATTTTAAATAATATTCAATCTTTCCTGTTTCTTTAAATTTTTTCCAAGCTTCTTTTTTATCCATCTCTTTCACTCTCTTTCTATTTTTATCATGGGAGAATGAAAAAGATTTTATTCAAATTATTTTAAATTTAATTCATCAAAGCCCAATTCTTTTAAGAAACTTGTTTTTTCTCGCCAATTTTTTAAAGTTTTGACATATAATTCTAAATATACTTTTTTATTAAGCATTGCCTCTAAATCCATTCTAGCTTCAGTACCCACTTCTTTTAATCTTGAACCACCTTTACCAATTACAATTTTTTTTATGGATTCCCGATCGACAATAATATCAACATTGATATAAGCAATATTTTCTTCCTCTTCAAATTTAGTTGTATAACAAGTTAGACTATGAGGTACTTCTTCTACTGTTTTATTTAAAAGTTTTTCTCGAACAAGTTCACTTGCCATAAAAGCTAGAGAATTTGTCGTGATCATATCTGGATCAAAATATTGAACCGTATCTGTTAAATATTTTTTAATCACTTCAATTAAATGATCAATGTTATCCTTTTTTAAAGCACTTACAGGCACAATCTCAGCAAACGGATAAATATCTTTATAAGCTGCGATAGCACAGAAAATTTCTTCCTCAGTCATTTGATCGATTTTATTCAAAATCAAAAAAACAGGACTAGAACTTTTTTTTAAAGATTCTAAAATCATTTTATCGCCGGTGCCAAAACCCCCTTTAGCATCGATTACAAACAAAATGGCATCGACATCTTTCATAACTGAATAACTTTCTTTATTTAAAATTTTACCAAGTTTACTCTCTGGTTTATGAATTCCTGGAGTATCTAAAAAAATGATTTGAGTATCTTCTTCGTTATAAATTCCTTGAATAATATTTCTTGTTGTTTGAGCTTTATTGGACGTAATTGCAATCTTATAGTCTAAAATGCTATTTAAAAGTGTACTTTTCCCAACATTAGGTCGCCCAACAATACTAACAAAACCACTACGCATACTACCACTCCTTCTTAAATTATATAAGATAAAAAGATATAAACGACAACTATAATGGCCAAAACAGCTATCACAAAAGAGGCTGCCGAACCACAATCCTTAGCTTTTTTAGCTAAAGGATGATATTCTTTAGTTACCATATCAACCGTGTGTTCAATGGCTGTATTCATAAGTTCCATCGCAAGCAAAAATACAGCTAACATACTTATAATGATGATATCTTGAACTGAAACTTCCAAAATAAGACACATCACGATCACAAATGCACAAGCAAGCAACAACAAATGCAAACTTCTTTCCGTTTTAATAGACGTAAATAAACCACTTAAAGAATATTTGCAACTTTTATAAAAATGAATAAAAACATTATCTTTATCGCGAAATTCCTTCTTCATCTAAAATCTCCTTTTGTAAACCAAACATTTTTTCTTCCTCTTCAGGTGTTTGATGATCATATCCAAGTAAATGTAAAAGTCCATGAACAGTCAAAAAAGCAAGTTCTCTTTTTTCACTATGGCCATAACTTTTTGCTTGTTCTTGCATTTTAGGAATCGAAATATAAATATCACCTAGTACTCTTTTTGTTAAAGAAAAATCGTCCTTAGCATCCTCAAAAGCAAAACTTATTACATCAGTTTCCCGATCAATTCCTCGGTAAGTTGCATTTATTTTTCTTATCTGTTCATTATCAATAAAAATTATTGAAAAAATACTATTTAAAGCCTCTTCTTTTTCTAAAGTTCTTTTAATAACTCCATCTAAATAAGAATAATCCTCCTGATAGCCATATTCATTATTTATTTGATAATCCATCTAAACCACTTCCTTAAAATAACTGAATTCCCATAATATCTAAATAATACCACACAGCCACAATACATAAAAGGATACACAAAATGTTATAAAACAAATCACTCTTAAAAATACTAGGCAAATAATTTTTTATCGCGGAAAAACCAATATATAAAAGAAAACCACAAATACTTCCAATGGTATTTAAAAGGATATCATCGACATCAAAACTTCGGCCAATATAATGTTGAACAAACTCAACAGTAAAACTAGTAATAATAGAGACAATTAAAATATGACTGACTTTTTTTGCTTTAATATAAGAAGAAACAAAATAGCCAAAAGGAATAAAGATCAAAATGTTACCAAGAACATTTAAATAAAATCCCTCAGTCCCAAAATCATAACGCATGATCTCTGTAAAAGGAACTAAATTATATCCACTATTAACATTAAGCTCTGTCTTCGTTAACAATTCGAATAACAACAATGCATAAACAACAAAAAGGATATTAAAAAATTCCTTATAAAAAACAAACTTTTCTCTTCCATTATGAATATACATAAGCCGAATTGAAATAATGACTACTAAAAAAATTGTCATCATTGGCCAAACATCTTGAATAGCTCCACGAATAATTGCTCGTTCCATAAAAAAACCCCTTCTATTCTTCTACTGTAAATTCTTGCCTTTCGCCAATCTGTTCTAGAACGGAGACAAAAACTTCTATATTCATTGTACTATTATTTACTTCTTTTTTCAAAACTTTTTTAGCAATTATCTCTTCTTTTTCTTCTAAAGTAGAAGAAATCTTTTCTAAAGCAAGTTCTAAAGCCTTATCAGCGGCTTCATTTTCTTCCATAGTAAAAACACTTTTCACTGTTTCATGTTGTTTTACAAAAGAAACTTCTGTTCCAAATAAAGTAAATAATGGAGTAATTTCTTCATCATAATTTTCTAAACGACTTTTAAAAAGGAAATCATTATAAGAATTGTTTTTTAATTTTATATTCCATCTCGTCTTTCCAGTAGGTTCATATGTTTCATAAGAAAGAGGAACACTAGATTTTACAGTATACCAAACTTCAGCATAAACAGAACCCGTAGCACAGACTGTACTTTTTGTTTCTTCATCTTTTTTTATAGTCCCACTAATCAAAATATCTCCTTTTTTTACCGAGTCATTCCTTTTAAACAATGCTTCCCCATTCATATAAATCATTTCTTTAACGATTCCATCTTTTGTAGCAACAACATTACAAGCTTCTGGTGTCGAATCCTCTTGTTCTAATTTTCTTTCTTCAACGCGAACAATATAATTAAGTCCATGCACTTCAATTTCAAGCCATTCCAAATTATCGGGATATTCATTCAAAATTTCTTGTTTTATTTTTTCAATTTCTTGATAACTTTTACGCCATGTATTCTTTTTTATACCCCGCTCTTCTAAAGCATTCAATAAAAGAAAACGAATATCTTGATTTGAATGCACAACCGTTACAGAAAGCATAATATGCGATAAAATATACAAAAAACATAGGCCGATAAAAAGAGCAATGAGAAATATATGATATTTTTGAATTTTTCTTTTTAAATAAGGAATTCCTATAGGTTCAGTTCTTTTAATTTTTATAAACCATATCTGTTTAAGTTTAGAATAATCTTTAGCTTGAATTTTTATTTTTAATTCTTCATTAGTTCTTTGAATTTCATATATAGCAATATTTTTCTCATGGCATTTTAAAAAAAAGCGGTCAAGATTAGAAACTTTAACGCTTACCCATTCATACAAGTTTTTCATAAAAACCTCATTTCTTTTATTGTACCCTGTAATAAAATCTCATTTTTAGTTAGTTTCAAAACTCGAAAATCCTGTCCTAAAACTTCCAATTTAAATTCTTCTATAAGAAAAAGAGCCCGATTCTCTTGTAAAATTTCAATTTTAGAAAAACCGTATATATGAATATTTTTTTGCCATAAATCAATAAAATAATTTTGATCAAGCAGAAAATTTTTTATGGTTTTATAGATGTGCATAGAACCACCTAAATAAATATATGCAAAAAAGCGAAAAAAAAGCCTAAGCGGCTTCCTTTTTATTTACCTCTTCTTTTTTTCGAAGTAAGGCTAAATTTTTCTCTTCAGGAATTACAAGAGTTTCAATTTTCTCGGTTATCCGATTCTCTTTTTTATCCATCAGAATATAATTTTCCAGATCAATTCTTGAAGCGACATAAAGTCTTATTAATCTTTTTTCTTCATAAGAAAAATGATTCCAATCTTCTACAAAAGTTTGATTTCGAATCGCATCTTTAAAAAGATCAGAGACATAATATCGATTTAAATATTTTTGAAAATGATGATACAAATCTTTATTTAAACTTTCTTTTTTCGAAATTTTTTCATAAACCTCTGGAAAAGAATAGCTTAAAAGAATTGGATTTGTTTCAATTTGAACATCATGATCATTCACCCAATTGCCATTCAAAAAAGTTCTTATAGTTAAATTTTCAGGATCCGTTTCTGTCATTACAGAATCATAATCATGAATAATCTTTAAAATTTCCTCTTTTTTATAAGTATTAAAAATCTTATCAATTTCTTCTAAAGGCATTTCTATACAATAAGGACTTTGATTTTTTCTTGGAATACAAATCGCATATATTTTATTCATAGTCTTCCCTCCTTTAGAGAAGAATTTATTATACCAAAACTTTATGATCTCGTCAAATTAGTATCCCAGTAGCCAAGCAATAAAACCAAATAAAACAAGAAGTAAAAGAAAAAATAAAGAAGAATTAGACACTTCAGGAGTATTTTTTAAAGCTTTCTTTCCCAAATCATACAATTCCTGTTTTCGAAAAGAGCGTCTAGAATAAGCTTTATCATATTTAGGACAAGCTTCCATACAAGCTGGCAAAAACTTTTTTTGTTTTTGACAAAAATAAATACCGTCTACTTTTTTCTTATTCTCATTTAAATACTCACAATCAGAACAATACTTTCCCATAAACTCACCTTTACTTATTCTTCATAACCACAACTTAAACAAACAGCCTTTTTCTTCTTTTCTACCATCATCTCGCCACATTTTGGACAAGATTTTAACGGTTTATCCCATGATGCAAAATCACATTTAGGGTAATTGTTACATCCATAAAATATTTTGCCACGTTTCGTCTTTTTTTCAATAATCTTGCCATCGCATTTTGGACAAGGCATAATCTCAACAACCGTTTTAGGTTCTTTTTTTATGTATTTACAACTTGGATAATTTGAACAGGCGACAAATTCTCCATACTTACCTCTTCTTTTAACTAACGGACTTCCACATTCTGGACAATCCTCGCCAACTTCTTCTGCTTCTTTCTTTTCCATATTTTTAAACGCATCTTCAACCATAGGCTCAAACGTATTATAAAAATCTTTTAAGACATGAATATTATTTAACTTTCCTTCGGCAATTTCATCTAATTCAGATTCCATATTTGCCGTGTATTCAACATTTACGATATTGCTAAAGAACTCTTGCAACTTATCCGTGGTTTCAATACCAATTTCAGTGGGAACAAACTTTTTATCTTCCATAGTTACATAAGCTCGATCTTTTAATGTTTGAATAATTGGAGCATACGTACTAGGTCTTCCAATCCCTAAAGATTCCATTTCTTTAATTAAAGATCCTTCTGTATATCTTGGCTCTGGTTTTGTAAAATGCTGTTCTTTTAAAATTTGATCCGCAATAACAACCCCACTTTTATAAGAGGCAAAATCCGGAAGTACAACATCTTTTTGATCTTCAAAACGACTATATACTTTCAAATATCCATCAAATTGCAAAACAGAACCTGTTGCTTTAAATTCATATCCATTATTTTCTAATAAAGCAGTTGTATTTAATAATCCAGCACCTGCCATGATAGACGCAAGAGCACGATAATAAATGAGTTCATAAAGCTTATATTCTTCATGAGTCAAATATTCTTTGATAGATTCGGGGGTTCTTGAAATACTTGTCGGACGAATTCCTTCATGTGCATCTTGAATATTTTCTTTCTTTTTAGGAACTTTAACACTTCCCACATATTCTTTTCCATATTTCTTAGTAATATATTCCTTAGTTTCGGCAACAAACTCTGGACTAACTCTTTCAGAATCCGTACGCATATAAGTAATTAAACCAACACTTTCACTTCCTAAATCCACACCTTCATACAACTTTTGAGCAATACGCATCGTTTTAGAAGAAGGATAGCCTAATTTATTAGAAGCCATTTGTTGTAAAGTCGTTGTTTTAAAAACAGGCTTAGAATTTCTAGTAGTTTTTTTTGAATCTACTTTAACAATTGTAAAAGCATTGGATAAAGCATTTAATATATCATCTGCTTGTCTTTCACCAGTAATTTCAACTTTCTTACCTTGATATTTTTCTAAATCTGCAGTAAAACTTTTAAAATCCGCGGTAATAGTCCAATATTCTTTAGGAACAAAAGCTTGAATGGCTCTTTCTCGGTCAACAATTAATTTTAAAGCGACACTTTGAACACGACCAGCACTTTTTCCTCCCGTTTTACTTTGCATTAATTTGCTTAAACGAAAGCCAATAATCCGATCCAATATTCTTCTTGTTTCTTGACTTTTCACTAAATTCTCATCAATTTTCCGTGGATTTTTCAACGCATTCTCCACGACACTTTTAGTAATTTCATTAAAAGTTACACGTTCATAATTATCTTCTTTTACACCTAAAGCTTCCTTTAAATGCCAAGAAATAGCTTCTCCCTCACGATCTGGGTCGGTAGCCAAATAAACAAAATCAGCATTCTTTACATCCTTTTTTAACTCTGTAATTAATTTCTTCTTTCCAGAAATAGGAACATAATTAGGAGTAAAATCATTTAAAACATCCACTCCTAACCCAAACTTTCCAGTCGTTGCTAGATCCATAATATGACCTTTACTGGAAACAACTTTATAGTCTTTACCCAAAAATCCAGCAATGGTTTTACTTTTATGTGGGGACTCAACAATCATTAGTTTACTCATATGCACTCTCCGTTTCTTTTAATTCATTGATTTTCTTTTCGAGATCTGCAAAATAATCTGAAGTAATAGCCAACTTACTCATTTGTTTTTTTAAATTTATTTCGCGATTTATCTTTTGCAATTCACTAGTACTATATTTCTGACTTCCAAAGTAAGTAACTGTACTACTACGAGCATCATAACGAGCTATCCCATCTTCCCAAGATCCATCTGCAAAGACAACTCGATTAGAAAAATCTGAACTAAATAAATCTTCGCCTAAATAAAAACGTGGATCATAATCTAAATTAAACAAATTAGCTAAAGTTGGTAAGATGTTCATGTAAGAGGTTTTCTCTGAAAAAACTTGTGGTTCCAAATTTTTATTATAAATCACAAAAGGAGTTCGTTCGATCTCATAAAAATCATTTATATCATATGATACCGCAGCAGCAACATCGCTGTCAACTAATCCATAAGGATAGTGATCTCCATATAAAACAATCACTGTATTATCTAAAACACCCTTTTGATCCAATTCATCAAGTAATACCCCCAAAGCATCATCTGTTACCTTTAATTTTGACATATATCTTTTTAAAGGCATGGAATAATCTGTATCCTCAAATAAACTTAAATATTTATCTCCATAAACACTCGAACCGTCATAAGGTTGATGTGGAGTAACAGTCGTAATCCAAGCCATAAAAGGAGTGTTTTGAGTAAAAATTGCCGAAGCTTTTTCCATAAGTTCCACATCGCTTGGCCATTCTAAATAATTAGATGAATCAAAAGAAATTCCTAAACTATTTCCATCATAATATCTCTCACTACCCATCGCGATATGAAAGACATCGCGAGCATAATAAGCGGAATCTAAATCATGATAACTTGTTGCCGTATAGCCTTTATTTTTAAATTGGTTAAAAATCGAAGTAAAATATTCATTATTTGGATAAACATTAGCGGTACAAGCATAATTTAAAGCAAATAAAGAAGTCATTCCACTAAATTCATTATCACCCGTTGCACAAGCATTTCTTGGACTATAATTATTTTCCCAATACCAAGCATTTTTCAAAATCTTTGCAAAATTAGGATAATATTCTTCATGCAAAATAATATTATTCACAGACTCCATCATAATCACAATGACATTCATACCCTCAAAATACCCAGTATGCTCATTTGGCTGACTAATCGTTCTAGATAAAAAATATTCATCAAGAGTTTTATAGGTAGAATCTGCCTCTTTATTCATAACTTCTTCCCACAAAGTATCATCAAAAACGCGAGTATTGTTTTCATCATCAGTAGGCTTTTCAAATTTTTCATCAATCACATGAACTGGAAAAAATTGTTGTTTGACATCCAATAACCCATATACTGTAGTTCCAAATTGATTAATTGCAACAGAAGAATTCGTTGGCGAAAAGAAAACGTCCTTATTTTCTACTAGTTGAATTGGATTTTGCATAAATGGAATATATAAAGTAGAAAAATATAGGCCTCCAATAAATACCAATATAAAGAGACTTGTTATTCGTGCTTTTATTCCTACTTTCTCATCAAAACAAAAAACATCTTTTTTCTTTGGCAAAAAACTGTACAAAATATAAAGAAGAAAAGGGACAATAATAAAATAATATTCTACTTTATAGCTCACTAAAAATTCTTTAATATAAGAAACAACTGCACCAGCTTGATTACTTGTTCCAAGAGAAATATAAACACCTAAAAAATTACCAAAACCAGCTTGAATCCAAGCATAAACAGTAGCGACAAGCAAAAAGATCAAATTCCAAATCTTTCTCGTTTTTTCCTTTTTAGCAAAAGAAGTCAAAAAAATCAAAAAAATAGATAAGAAAAAAGAAGAAAGAAAAATTCGAAATGTTGCCCAATCAAAAATAGCAAATCCTTCTACAGCTCGAAAAGATAACTCGATTGCAAACAAAAAAATAGTCGTTATAAAAATTTCTATAAAATATTTTTTAGGAATGTACTTCTTCATTTTTATCACCTTTACTTATTAAATCACGAACTGGCTTATATGTAAATCGATATTCTTCCATTGGTCCAAATTTTTTTAATAATTCTAAATGCCTCTTAGTAGGATATCCTTTATGATTTTTAAATTCATACTGAGGATATTTTTGATCTAATTCATACAAAATATGATCCCTTGTTACTTTTGCTAAAACACTAGCAGCAGCGATACTTAAAGATAAAGCATCACCATGAACAATAGGTTTTACTGGAATGCTATAATCCGGAAACGGCATTGCATCAGTTAAGACATAATCAGGTTTTTCGGAACTTAAACACTTTTAAAATTCAAAAAAGCCACAAACCATTATAAAATGGT
>ERZ1643246.1901-NODE-1901-length-21378-cov-4.839375_pt1 | contig 21378 bp, 16 predicted proteins | sample MGYA00579265_ERZ1643246 | MGnify/ENA primary metagenome ERZ1643246 (study PRJEB29033, sample SAMEA4952261) | chicken gut metagenome | biome: Broiler Chicken; feature: Gastrointestinal Tract; material: Caecum | place: Ireland | collected 2018 | study: Broiler...
CCGTACTTGGTTGGTATTCTAATTGATAGGGGAATTATGAAAGGAAATATGGGCTATATCAATAAGTGGGGCCTAATTCTTTTCGTGCTAACCTTAATTTCTTTAGCTTTGGGTGCGAGTGCCAGTTATGTTTCTGCACACGCGGCAGCAGGTTTTGCGGCTAATTTGAGAAAAGATATGTTTTATCATATCCAAGATTTTTCTTTTAGCAATATTGATAAGTTTTCTAGTGCCAGCTTGGTAACACGACTTACTACAGATGTAACCAATGTTCAAAATGCCTATCAAATGTTAATTAGAATCGCTGTTCGTGCACCGTTAATGTTGATTTTTTCAATTATTATGTCGATTATCATTAGTCCAAGGCTATCTTTGATTTTTGTGGTAATCGCTCCTATCTTTGTTTTAATTTTGGCATTAATCATTAAAAGTGCATATCCTTACTTTCCACGTATTTTTAGAGGATATGATGTAATGAACCAAGATGTTCGTGAAAATATTCGTGGAATTCGTGAAGTAAAGACTTACGTACAAGAAGAATCTCAAATTGAAAAGTTTGAGAAGTCTTCTGGCTTTATTTATAAATTATTCTCAACAGCGCAGAAAATTATGTCACTTAATGCGCTGGTTGTAATGGCTGTTCTTAACATTTCTACTTTAGCGATTTGCTGGTTTGGTGCTAAGGAAATCGTTGGTGGAAGTTTGCAAACTGGACAATTAGTTTCTATGTTTTCATATTCAAACTCTGTTTTGTTTAGTTTGAATATTCTAGCTATGATCACTACTCAATTAGTTATTTCTGAGGCTAGTGGTAAACGTATTGCAGCTGTCTTAACCGAAAAGCCAGCAATCGAAAATCCACGAAAACCTCTTAAGGACGTAACTAATGGAGATATTGTTTTTGATCATGTTAACTTCAAATACTCACCAGATGATAAGCATTATGCTTTAGAGGATATTAACTTACATATTACCCCTGGTGAAACAATCGGTATTATCGGTGAAACTGGATCATCTAAATCAACTTTAGTTTCAATGATTCCACGTCTTTATGATGTAACATCTGGTGCGGTTAGAGTAGCTAGACATAATGTTAAATCATACGAATTGAAGGCCCTTCGTGATAAAGTTGCAATGGTTTTACAAAAGAATGTTTTGTTTAGTGGAACTGTTGAAGAAAACTTGAAATGGGGAAACGAAAATGCAACACATGAAGAAGTTGTAGCTGCAGCTAAGGTCGCTCATGCAGATGGTTTTATCCGTGAAATGCCAGATGGTTATAATACAATGATCGAACAAGGCGGAAATAATGTTTCTGGTGGACAAAAACAACGTTTGACTATTGCTCGTGCACTTTTGAAGAATCCGGAAATTTTAATTCTAGATGATTCAACCTCTGCTGTGGATACGACAACTGAGCGTGAAATTCGTGAATCCTTAGCAAAAGACATGCCGCACACTACTAAGATTATTATTTCTCAAAGAGTTGTTTCCATTAAGGATGCAGATCGAATTATTGTTATGGATAACGGTAAGATTCAATCAATTGGAACTCACGAAGAATTAATGAAAACCAATGAACTTTATCGTTCAATTGCTAAGTTCCAAGAAGAAAATAATGCGGGAAAGTAGGTGAGAGTAGGTTATGGATCAAGTAAAAGAAAAAAACCAACCTAAAGGAAATCGAATAAAAGTCCTTGGTCGTTTATTAAAATTAGTTTTAACAACTAGCCCTTGGATGTTAGTTGTTTCAATAATTACTATTATTTTAGCAGCTGCTTCTGCTGTAATTGGATCACTATTTATTGAGCGACTGATTGATACTTACGTAACACCACTCTTACATGAAAAAGTTCCGAATTATGGACCACTTTTAAACGCCATTTTAGTAATGTTTGGAATCTATGCAATTGGATTCCTTTCTAACTACTTATTTAGTATGTTGATGGGGGTATTAGCCCAAAAAGTCCAATTCCGGGTTCGTAATGAAACATTTACCCATATGGAATCTTTACCAATTGCTTATTTTGACCAAAATAACTATGGGGATATCATGAGTCGGTATACTAACGATATCGATACCTTGATGCAGATGATTTCCCAATCATTACCTCAATTCTTAAACTCGGCACTAAGCTTGATTTTTGTTATTGTAGCAATGTTTAGTTTAAGTTGGCAATTGACTTTGTTCTCATTTATTATTTTTGCGTTATCCTTTGGAATTGTTAGATTTTTAACAGTTAGATCTAGTCATTACTTTAAAGTTCAACAAAATAAACTGGGTCAAATTAATGGTTACGACGAAGAAATGCTAAATGGATTAAAGGTCATTAAAGTTTTCTCTCACGAACCTGAAGCTGAAGAAGGCTTTGATAAGTTTAATGAAGAATTGCGTGGAGCATCTGGAAAAGCTAATACCTATGCCACAATTTTATTTCCAATCATGGGTAATATGGGTAACTTATTGTATGTCTTAATTGCCTTTATTGGAGGAGCTGCTGCAATTAATGGTTGGGCTCCTTTAACTTTAGGTGCAATTGCATCTTTCTTACAGTTATCACGTCAGTTTAGTATGCCGATTGCACAAATTTCCCAACAATTGAATTCAATTGTTTTAGCTTTAGCCGGTGCTCAAAGAATTTTTGAACTAGAAGATGAGCCTTCTGAAGTTGATAATGGAGATGTTATCATGTCTCCTAATAAGGAAGTCAAGAATAGCTGGTATTGGGATGTTCCGGAAAAGAACGGTGACATTAAAAAGGTACCAATTAAGGGACATATTATTTTTGATCATGTTAATTTTTCATACGTTCCAGAGCATCAAATTTTGTATGATATCAATATTGATGCAAAACCAGGGATGAAGGTGGCTCTAGTTGGTGAAACTGGTGCCGGTAAGACAACTATTTCAAATATGCTTAATCGTTTTTATGAAATTCAATCTGGAAAGATAACCTATGATGGTGTTCCAATTTCTCAAATTAGAAAAAATGATTTAAGACATTCTTTGTCGATTGTTTTACAAGAAACTCACCTCTTTACTGGAACGATTATGGATAATATTCGTTTTGGTAAACCTGATGCTAGTGATGATGAAGTATATCAAGCGGCGCGTTTAGCGCATGCAGATGAGTTTATTCATGAACTTGATGATGGATATGAAACTGTAATTGATGGTGATGGGGGCGATTTGTCTCAAGGCCAAATGCAGCTGCTAAGTATTGCTAGAGCGATGATTGCGGATGAGCCGGTGATGATTCTTGATGAAGCAACTTCAAGTATTGATACTAGAACTGAACGTATGGTACAAGCCGGTATGGATAACTTACTTGCTGGTAGAACTAGTTTTGTTATTGCTCACCGTTTATCAACAATTGTTAACTCAGATCTTATTTTAGTTCTAGACCATGGTCATATTATTGAACGTGGTACTCATGAAGAACTTTTGAAACAAAAAGGTTACTACTACGAGTTGTACACTGGTAAAAAAGAATTAGATTAATTAAAAATGGAGTCTAGATGCTTTTCTAGGGTCCATTTTTTATAATTCTTTAAAAACGTGGTTTAATTTAGGTAATTAAAAGGAAAACGGGTAAAATATTAATAATAGATTTTGATTTTTAATGTGATAAATAATTATAGATAAGGAGCAATCCTCATGAAGATCTTAGTTGTTGATGATGATAAAGAAATCGTTGAATTATTAAGTATATATTTAAAAAATGAAGGTTATGAACCAATCGCGGCTTATAGCGGTAAAGAAGCTTTAACGAAACTTTCTACTAATCCGGAAATTGCCTTAATGATTCTTGATATTATGATGCCACAACTGTCGGGAATCGAAGTTATCAAGGAAGTTAGAAAAGATTCGGAGATTCCAATTTTAGTAGTTTCTGCTAAGACTAGTGATATGGATAAGATTCAGGGTTTGATTACTGGAGCAGATGACTATGTAGTTAAGCCATTTAATCCATTAGAAGTAATGGCACGGGTAAGATCTCTCCTTCGTCGTAGCCAGAAAGAAGTAAAAGATGATAAGCCAGATGTATTAGAAGTAGGACCTTTAGTGATCAATAAAGATTCACATGAAGTTAAAACTTTAACTGGTAAGGTTATCCAATTAACTGCCTTAGAGTTTGGAATTTTATATATGCTTGCTAGCCATCCTAATCGAGTTTTTAGTGCTGATGAAATCTTTGAAAGAGTGTGGCAACAAGAATCAGTGGTTTCTGCTAAAACTGTTATGGTACACGTTTCTCACTTACGCGATAAGATTCAGAAAGCAACTGATGGTGAAGAAGTTATTCAAACAGTCTGGGGAGTAGGCTATAAAGTAGAGGCTTAGTAGGGATGAAAAAGCAGAAAGTAATCCTAACCACAAAAGAAAAAAGCGAACTTTTCGGTGAAGGCGTAATAACCGTTATTTTGCTTTTACTATTAAACCTTTCGATCATTATCTTGATTAACCTAGCTGTCTTAAATGATCCAAGATTAGAAAATGGAATTTTCTTTTTGAAGAAAACCATTACTTTTGCTAATGGGATGCATTTGTGGTCTTGGCAACGGCTTTTTATTAGTTTTATGTTAGTCGGCGATGTCATTGTAGTATATTGGCGCTTAATCAGAAGATATCGACAAATGCAATTGCGTCACGTTATTGAAGAATTACACTATATTGCAGATGGACATTTTGACCATCGAATTCCTTTTGTAGTAAAGACAGATTTGCAAAAAGTGATTGATTCAATTAATGCGTTAGTTGATAGTACTGTTGCTTCAATGGAAGAGGAGCGGCAGATAGAGCAATCAAAGGATGACTTGATTACTAATGTTTCTCATGATATTAGAACACCACTAACTTCAATTATTGGCTATCTTGGCTTATTAAAGAGTAGTGAGCTGAATGAAGATCAAACTAAGTACATCCAGATAGCCTATGATAAAGCTCTTCAAATGAAAGCTTTAGCTGAAGATCTATTTGAATATACTACTTTACGCTCTTCAACAAATAATAAATTGGTTTTGGCACCTCTGCATGTTAATTCAATGCTTGAACAAGTAGCTGCTGGCTTTGAATTAGAAGCTGAAAAGAAAAATATCGCTTTTAATGTTGTAACTAGGCCAAGAGACCTCGTAATTGATGCGGATGCAAAGATGATTGTTCGCATGTTAAATAATTTGATTTCAAATGCTTTAAAGTATGGACGTGGAGCTACTGAAATTAACTTAATTGCAAATAAGGTAAATAACGAATTTGTAGAACTTAGAGTTGAAAACAATGGGGAACAAATCCCTAAGAAATCTTTGCAAAAGATCTTCGATCGTTTTTATCGTGTAGAAAGTTCAAGAAATTTAAAAACTGGTGGAACTGGTCTCGGTTTAGCCATAACTAAAAGTATTGTTGATTTGCATGGTGGTAATATTAAATGTAAATCAACATCAGAATTAACTAGTTTTATTATTCAACTACCACTCAATAGCCCAAAGAAAAATGATGGTGTGCTATAATTTAGGCTGAATTGATTTAAAAATTGGGGAGAAAAAATGAGCGATTCTAGCATTTCTTTAAACACTTGCATCTTAATATTGAAGGAACACCACTTGCTTAAATCAAGTGCTGTTCAAGATGCGGTTCCAACTAAAATGGATTATATTTCCTATGATTCACGTGATATAAAAACAAATACCTTGTTCTTCTGTAAAGGTAAAGGCTTTAGACCTACTTATTTATCAATGGCTAAAGATAGTGGAGCTACTTGTTATGTAGCAGAACAACCATATCCAGAAGGTAAAGGAATGCATGCTTTAGTTGTTAGAGATGTAACTAAAGCCATGGCTCTTTTATCTGCTGCCTTTTACAGATTTCCGCAAGATGATTTGTATGTGGTAGCCTTTACCGGTACCAAGGGTAAGACAACATCTGCATACTTCTTGAAGGGGATGCTTGACCAAATTAATGGTGGTCGAACAGCACTATTTTCATCAGTAGACGATATTGTGGGACCAAAGCCTGAGGATAAATTTAAGGCGAGTTTAACTACCCCTGAGAGTTTAGACTTGTTCAGAGATATGAGAACAGCTGTTGATAACGGTATGACTCACTTAGTAATGGAAGTTTCTAGTCAGGCTTATAAGAAAAATCGTGTCTTTGGTTTGACTTACGATCTCGGCTTTTTCTTAAATATTACTCCAGACCATATTGGACCAAATGAGCACCCTAACTTTGCAGATTATTTGCACTGTAAGTTGCAATTAATGGTTAACTCACGTAAGTGTATTATCAATGCAATGTCTGATCACTTCGATGAGATTTATGCGGCTGCAACTACTACTACGAATCCAGATAGTATCTATTTATTTGCCAGAAATGATTTTGAAAATCCTAACTTAAAGCAACCAATTGATTTCCGTTTCCAATCAGTTGAAACTGATATGAAAGAAACTGAATTCAAATTATTCTGTGCATCTGATAAAGCTAAGAAATTACCAATTGCTGGTGACTACACTCTTCAAATGATTGGTGATTTCAACGAAATGAATGGTACTGCTGCTATTGTTGGTGCTGGACTTGCCGGCGAAAATTATGAAGAATGTGCTAAAGGTATTCGTCACGTTACTATTCCAGGAAGAATGGAAGCTTTGCCATCAAAGAATCATGGTACTGTAATTGTTGATTATGCACATAATAAGGCTTCAATGATGGCTTTAATGAGCTTTATGCAGCGTGAATTTAACAATCCAAAAATCATCGTAGTTGTTGGAGCTCCTGGTGATAAAGGAGTATCACGTCGTCCAGGATTTAGTGAAAGTTTAACTGCTTATGCAGATAAAGCCTTTTTAACAACTGATGATCCTGGCTTTGAAGATCCAATGGATATTGCACAGGAAATTGATGCAGGCATTGACCATAAAAAAGTTGATGTCACAATTGAGTTAGATCGTGAAAAGGCAATTCATGATGCAATTGCAATGTCTGATAAGGATGACATCGTTTTGATTTGTGGTAAGGGAGCCGACCCATACCAAAAGATTCGCGGAGTAGATACACCATATCCAACTGACATCAAAGTTGCGGAAAGTGTAATTAATGAACTAGAAAAAGACGATGAGGAATAGGAATGAAGCACTTTTTCTCAATTATCGGTGGGATGGGGACAATTGCGACTGAAAGTTATGTCCGTTTAATTAATCACCGAGTTAAGATTACTAAGGATCAGGACTATTTAAATTATATTTTAGTAAATGATGCTCAAATTCCTGATCGAACTGCATACATTATGGATCATAGTCAACCTAATTTTTTCTATGATTTAAAGGATGATGTTTTAAGTCAATCAAAACTTAATCCTGACTTTTTCGTAATGCCATGCAATACTGCTCATTACTTTTATGATGACTTGGCAGCATTAACAGACGTACCATTTTTACATATGATGCGTATTGCTGTTCATAAGTTTGTGGATGATTTTCCAAAAGAAGAGAAAATTGGTTTAATTGCAACGGAAGGTTCTATTTACGATCATTTATATGTAGATGAATTAGAACGAGTTGGTAAAAAGGCTGAACTAGGTGGTCCTGAAATTCAACCAATGGTGAACGAGCTAATTTATCGTGATATTAAAGAAAAAGGTATTGTTGATCATGATTTATACCATAAGATTTTAAAAACAATGCACGATGAATATGGTTGTAATGTGATTTTACTTGGATGTACTGAGTTATCTCTCGCCCAGGAAAAAGCGCCAGATCACCCATATAACGTTATTGATCCGCAGTCAATTATCGCAGATGTTTCAATTGAACTTGCTTTAAAGATTCGAAATGGGATGGATCCTAAAGAAGCTACTGCAAAATATATGTATAAATAAAGATAAAAGCCTCTCAGATTTGGACAACTGAGAGGCTTTTTTGATCCAATAAAGTATATTTAAGAAAAAATATTGATATAATTAAGGCTAACTTTAATAAATTTACTTAGAAAGAAAAAACTATGTTACAAGTAGAGAACTTAAATAAAAGCTTTGGAAGCAAACAAGTTTTGTTTGATATTAACTTCAAAGCAGATAATGGAAAGATATTAGGCTTAATTGGTAAAAACGGTTCAGGAAAAACAACTCTTTTTCATAGCATTTTAAAGTTTGTTAAATATCAGGGAAAAATCACTATTGATGGACATTCTTTTTCAAGTCGGGATTATAACTCTGTAGGCTATTTACCTGAAGAGCGTAGCTTAATGCCTAAATTAACTGTTTTAGAGCAAGTAAGTTTTTTGGCTAGTTTAAAGGGAATGAAAAAAGATGAAGTAAAATATGATTTGCAAGATTGGATGCAAAAGTTAGAAGTTAAAGGCCAAATTACCGATAAAATAAAAAGTTTATCTAAAGGTAATCAACAAAAAATTCAATTAATTGCGACTCTTATTCATCAGCCAAACTTAATTATTTTGGATGAGCCTTTTAGTGGGCTCGATCCGGTAAACGTCGAAATAATTAAAGAGGTAATCTTACAAGAAAAGAAACGCGGAGCTACTATTCTATTTTCTGATCATGATATGTCTAATGTTGAAGAATTGTGTGACGATGTAGTAATGATTAATAATGGACATACTGTGTTAAACGGTGCCGTAAATGATGTTCGCAATAATTTTGGTTTAACTCGATTGTTTATTAGAACTGACCTGAATCTTGATAATGTTAAAAATTTACCTGGGGTTGAAAATGCTATTTTACAGAATAATGGTATCTACAAACTTTGGTTAACAAACGCTAGTTACGGAAAAGAAATTTTTAATACGCTCTCCCATGGAAAATACTTGCAAACTTTTGATCAAGAGCCACCAACTTTAGATGAAATTTTCAAAATGAAAGCCGGTGAAGAGAATGAATAAAACTTGGTTAGTTGCTAAAGAAACATATCGTAGAGAAGTAAAAAATTGGTCATTTTTATTGATGATTTTCGCACCATTTCTTGTATTATTGATTTCTTTTTTCTTTGGGATGAGTTCATCTTCAGCTTTCGACAGTGATACAAAAGTAGGAATAGTAAGTCAAAATCAGAGTATTGTTCAGCCATTAAAGAAAACAGAAGATTTTGATGGATATAAAAACAGGGCAAAAGCTGAAAAGGCCTATAAAGATGGTGATATTAGTGGTTATATTGTGGTTAAAGAGACTTCTACTCAATTAGTCGCAAATTATTATGGTACAGAAAGTCTTGATAATAATGTTAAGACTGAGTTGTTCAGAGTTTTAAACACTCAGCAGCAAGCACTTAATCTAAAAAAAGCTAAGCTCAGTGAGCAACAGATGCAGTCCCTTTCTCAAAAAGTTAAATTTACCGAGAAAACTAATGATAAAAAATTGAATGCAAGTGATGAAAAGAATTTAAAGACAGCTACTTTTTGGATTCTAATTTTTGTTTTGTACTTTTTGGTTCAGACTTATAGCACCATCATGGCACAGGATATTGCCAGTGAAAAGGGAACTAAAATTATGGAAATGATCTTTTCAAGCATGCCTGGTGGAAATTATTTTGATGGTAAAGTGTTGGGCATTTTCCTTGAAATTCTAACTCAGTTATTAATTTATGCTGTGATGTTTTCTGGCTTTTATTATATGGCTCCTCATATTGATGGAGTAAAAGATACATTTGCTCAAATAAAGCCTGCTATCGATCAAGCTTTAGGACAAATAATTTCTTGGGGACTATTATTCGTCGTGCTTGGCTTGATCCTATATATCGTTTATGCGGCTGTTTGTGGTGCAATTGTCACTAAAGCTGAAGATGCTAACAAGGCAGTACAACCCTTAGTTTATTTAACTCTACTCGGATTATTTAGTAGTATGAGCTTATCTAATAATCCTGATGGCATTTTTGCCATGATTATGTCTTACGTACCATTTTTATCATCTTTCTTAATGCCTCTTCGACTAATTAAAGGAAACGCGACTGGCTTAGAGGCAGCAATCTCTCTAATAATTCTATTCGTATTTTTGCTAGGATCGATTTGGTGGATTAAAAAAATTTATCCAAGCCTTATTTTGCAAACTGATGATAACGGTATGTGGAAGAATATGAAGCGTGCATTACAAGGCATTAAGGAATAAAAATTTAACTACTCAGCTTTCAAAAGTTGAGTAGTTTTTTTTGTGATAAAATTGAAAGCGAATACAAAAAGATGTAGATGCTTAATTATGAATACAAATAGTTTGGAAACATATGCAATTAATAAAAACAAAATAAAGATAAATTTTATTAATTCTAGTATTGAATTAACAATCTTAACACCTGAAATAATCCGTGTATTTCAAAATCGCGGTGAGCATACTAATTCATATGCAATTGAAGGAAATAAGATAAAAGAAACTAAATTTAAAGTTGAGAAAAAGAATGACTATCTTGAAATAAAAACTTCAAAATTAATCATTAAAATTTATCACGACGAAAAAATAGATGTTTATGATGCAGAAGAAAATCCCTTAATTATTGACTATCGGGGCTCTCGAATTCCAATTGACCGACAAATAGATTCTAGCCAACAAAAGTTGGCCGAGTCGGAAGGGCATAATGTGGTTACTAGTAGAAGAAAAGACAGCCACTACTATGACTTAGTCAAAGAATTAGCAGACGATGAGCAATTTTATGGCTTAGGTGATAAGACCGGTTTTTTAAATAAACGACACTATGCCTATGAAAACTGGAATACAGATAATCCCGAGCCGCAGGTGGAAAGTTTTACTCGCTTATATAAGTCTGTTCCATTTCTAATTGGATTGAAGAACAATCATCCATATGGAATTTTTTTTGATAATACTTATCATAGTTATTTTGATTTAGGTAAAGAAAGTAATAAATACTACTACATTGCTGCTGATAATGGAAATATTGATTATTACATTATTGGCGGCAGAGACTTAAAAGAAATTGTTGAAAATTATACTTACTTAACAGGAAAAACACCGCTGCCACAAAAGTGGACATTAGGTTATCAACAATCTCGTTGGGGATATAGTATAAGCGCTGAAAAGGTAGAGGAAATTATTACTAAAATGCGAAAATATAATCTGCCATGCGATGCTATCCATTTAGATATTGATTATATGGATGGGTATCGAGTTTTTACGTGGAGGACAGATACCTATGATGATCCCAGAAAATTTATTGATAAACTTCACAAATTAGGTTTCCATGTGATTACAATTATTGACCCTGGTGTCAAAAAAGACGATAGTTATCAGATCTACCAAGAAGGACTAAAAAAGGGATATTTTGTAAAAGCACCAAATGGGCAAGTTTATGTTAATAAGGTTTGGCCCGGGGATGCTGTCTATCCGGATTTTGGGCGTGAAGCGGTCAGAAAATGGTGGTCAGAAAATTGTAAGTTTTTAGTTGATTTAGATATTGATGGAATATGGGACGATATGAATGAGCCGGCCTCATTTAATGGAGAAATTCCGAAAGATATTATTTTTAATGATGAAGAAAAAGAATCAACACATGCTAAAATGCATAATGTTTATGGTCACAATATGGCTAAAGCAACCTATTATGGCTTAAAGAAATTAACTGGTAAACGCCCATTTGTGATTACCCGTGCTGCTTATGCTGGAACACAAAAATACTCTACAGTTTGGACTGGTGATAATCAAAGTTTATGGGTCCATTTACAAATAATGATTCCGCAACTATGTAATTTAGGAATGAGCGGTTTTGCTTTTGCTGGGACAGATATCGGAGGATTTGGTGCAGATACTACACCAGAACTATTAACAAGATGGATTGAAGCAGCACTTTTTAGTCCTCTTCTTCGAAATCATGCGGCTATGGGTACACGCTCGCAAGAGCCATGGATCTTTGGAGAACCAGCGCTATCGATATATCGCAAGTACTTACATTTGCGCTATCATTTTATTCCATATCTTTATGATTTATTTGCTCAAGAAAATAAGTCGGGGTTACCGATTATGCGACCTTTGGTTTTAAACTATCCAACTGATCCAGCAGTTAAAAATATGAATGATGAATACATGGTTGGTACAAATATTGTGGTAGCGCCAATTGTTGAAGAAGGTAAAAAGTGGCGAGCCGTTTACTTACCAGAAGGGGAATGGATTGATTTTTGGAATAATGCTAATTGTAGCGGTAATAATACGATCTTAGTTAGTGCCCCGATTGATAGGTTACCCTTATTTATTAAGAAAAATACTATTTTGCCATGGGGAGAAGTTAAGGAACATGTTTCCTCTAGACCAGATGAAAAAATGACATTTAGAGTGTTTGGTGAACGTGGTAAATATACTCATTATCAGGATAATGGAACCGATTTTGCTTATCAAAAGGGTGAGTACAATCTTTATGAGATAAATGTCGATGGTCATAAAATTACTATCAATTTGAAAAAGCATGGATATGAGCCAAATTATCAAAGAATTGAAATTCGGACTACTAATAAAAAAATGAATTTTATTTATAAAGATAAAAAATATATTCAGGTTAATTAATTTAATGAAAAAGGGCTAGTGCGATGATGTGCTAGCTCATTTTTATATGGAAAACTTTTCACTTTTAATAGCTTTAGTTTTGACTAATATTGAATGAATGTGAATGATTTTGACGAAAAATGATTGAATTTATATCTGAAAGCGTTTATCATATTAAATGAGGTGATGATGAACGATGCTGACCGAGGAACGTCAACAAGCTATAGCAACCTATATTAATAAACACAGTATCTGTCGTGTTAATGAATTATGTAAGTTGACTAAGTCATCAGAGTCAACAATTCGCCGTGACCTCATTGAATTAGAAAAGCGTGGCGTGATTGTTCGGGTACACGGAGGAGCACGCTCACTGCAAGATTATTCACGTGATGTTGAACAACATGTGAGATTTAATCTTAATGTTGACAATAAACGTGAGATTGCACGTTTTGCTGTGATAAATCATGTTACTAATGGAGATCATATTTTTCTTGATGCTGGAACGACAACTTATGAAATGGTGCCATTCTTGCGGGAAGTTAATGATTTACATGTAGTTACTAATGGTGTTGATGTTGCACTAGCATGTTTAGACAATGGAATTCATACTCGCTTGTTAGGGGGCGAGGCTAAGCTTGAAACGCATGCAGTCATAGGCAACACAGCCATGAAGCAGCTACAAGAAATGAACTTTACGGTTTCATTTATTGGAGCTAATGGTTTAACAGCAGATGGTCAATTTACTACGCCAGATCCAGCAGAAGCTGGTATAAAAAAAGCTGCTATTAAGCAGGCTAAAGAATCTTTTATTTTAATGGATAGTAGTAAGATTGGTGCAGCAAATTTTGCAAGTTTTGCACATATCAATGAGGCAATACTCATCACTAACAATTTAAGTACAGGTAAAGAAAATATCTTACCTGAACAAATCAGAGTTGAGGAGGCTCGGTCATGATTTATACTGTTACAGTTAATCCAGCACTAGACTATGTTATGCAATTGGAAAAGGTAGATGCTGGTAGTGTTAACCGTTCAAATGATTGTCAATTTTTAGCTGGTGGTAAAGGAATTAATGTTTCTCAAATTTTGAACCAACTTGATGTTGATAACACTGCTTGGGGATTTGTTGGTGGTTTTACTGGCAAAGAATTAGTTCGCCAATTAAACGTTAAAAAAATTGAAAGTGATTTTGTAACTATTTCTGACGATACCCGTGTTAATGTGAAAATTCATGCTCAAAAAGAAACTGAAATTAATGCGGCTGGTCCAAAGATTGATGCACAAGAAATTACTGCATTTAAGGCGCGTTTGGATGATCTTAATGAAGGCGATATTGTTGTATTAAGTGGTAGTTTAGCACCAAGTTTACCAACTGACTTCTATGAACAACTATTACCAACTATTAGAGAAGCTGGTGCTGAATTTGCAATTGATACTACTGGGGAAGCTTTACTTGCAACTTTGAAGTACCACCCATTAGTTATTAAGCCTAACCACCATGAATTAGCAGCTTTATTTGATACAAGCTTTGCTAATGATCAAGAAATGCTTGAAGCAGCTAAGAAACTTTTAGACATGGGTGCACAAAACGTCATGATTTCTATGGCTGGCGACGGTGCATACTTAGTAACTAAGGATCATGTTTACCATGCAAGTGCTGCTGTTGGTACTGCTGTTAACTCAGTTGGCGCTGGAGATTCAATGATTGCCGGCTTTGTAGGCACTTACTACAAGACTCATAATGTTGTTGAAGCATTGAAAGTCGGATCTGCTTGTGGTGGTGCTACTGCATTTACTGAAGATATTGCAGTTAAGAGTCAAATTGATGCTGTTTTACCACAAATTACAGTTGAAGAAGTAAAGTAGTTAAAACTAAATAATACAGTTAGGATAGGGAGTTATTTTCATGAAAATTGAAGATCTTTTAAGTCCTGATTTAATGATTATGGATCTGAAGGCTACTACTCAAGAAGAAGCTATTAAAGAAATGGCTAATCTTGAAGTAAAGCAAGGTGTTGTAAATAACGAAGAAGAATTCATTAAATCAATCTGGGCTCGTGAAAAAGAATCAACAACTGGTATTGGTGAAGGAATCGCCATGCCACACGCAAGAAACAAGTACATTAATCGTGCCGTTGTTTTATTTGCAAAAAGTCCTAAAGGAATTGATTATAAAGCTCTTGATGGACAACCAGTTCATTTATTCTTTATGATTACTGCACCAGCCGGTGCTGATAACACACACTTACAAGCTTTAGCTAAGTTATCAAGTTTATTAATTAATCCAGATGTTGTTAATGCTTTAAAGGCAGCAACTACACCAGAAGAAGTTATTGATATCTTTAAAAAAGCAGAAGCTGAAAAGGATGCTCAGGACAAGGCCGATGCCGAAAAGAGAAAGGCCGAAGCTGCAAAAGAAGCATCTAAGCCTGCTAGCGAGCAAAAGCCTTTAATTGTTGGTGTTACTGCATGTATCAATGGTATTGCACACACTTACATGGCTCAAGAAGCTTTAATTAAGGCTGGTAAAAAATTAGGCGTTGATGTTCGTATTGAAACTAACGGTTCTGAAGGTGTAAAGGATAAGCTTACTCCAGAAGAAATTAAGCGAGCAAAAGGTGTCATCATTGCCTCTGATAAAAAAGTTGATATGCCACGTTTCAATGGTAAAGAACTTATTATGAAGCCTGTTGTAGATGGTATTAACCATCCAAAAGAGTTAATCGAGGATATCTTAGAAAATAAGGCTCCAATTTACCATGCTGATAGTAGCGCAAGTTCTAGCGACGATGATGCAAAAGAAAAACAAGGTTTGTGGGCATCTATATACAAGAACTTGATGAGTGGTATTAGCCACATGCTTCCATTCGTTATCGGTGGTGGTATCTTAATGGCCATCTCCTTCATAGTGGAAAACTATATGGCTGGTGGTGCTAAGAACCCTGCATTTATTTTCTTAAATAGTGCTGGTAACTTAGCCTTTGCATTTATGGTTCCTGTATTAGCCGCTTATATTGCTGAATCAATCGGGGACTTACCTGCCTTGATGCCAGGGTTTGTTGGTGGATACATGGCAGCCATTGTTAACGGTACTAACGGCTTACAAGTTAACGCGCAAGCACATGCTGTCTCTCCAGCTGGATTCTTAGGTGGTATCGCTGCAGGTTTCATTGCTGGATATATGATGATTGGATTGAAGAAGTTATTTGCTAAACTTCCAAAATCAGTAGAAGGTATGAAGCCAATGTTGCTTTACCCAATTTTGGGCTTGCTTTTCATTGCTTTGATTATGTTCTACATCATCAACCCAATCTTTAGTTCAGTTAACTTTGCTATTACCCACTTCTTGAACAGTATGGGTACTGGTAACCTTGTAATTTTAACAATGATCTTAGCTGGTATGATGGCTATCGATATGGGTGGTCCTTTCAACAAGGCTGCTTATGTCTTCGCTTCAGGTGCATTTGCTAACGATCCACATTCTGCAACTGCTGCAGTTATGATGGCTGCTGTTATGGTTGGTGGTATGGTTCCTCCATTTGCTACTGCAATTGGTACTACTTTCTTTAAGAACCGTTACACTAAGGAAGAGCGTCGTGCTGGTGTATCAAACTGGATTTTAGGTTTCTCATTCATTACTGAAGGTGCTATTCCATTTGCTGCAGCTGACCCAGGTCGTGTAATTCCTTCCTGTGTAATTGGTTCAGCAGTTGGTGGTTTACTTGTTGGATTATGGCATATCCAAGTACCAGCTCCTCACGGAGGACTATGGGTATCTCCATTATCTAACCACATTTTACTTTACTTCGTTGCTACAATTGTTGGTTCTATTGTGGCTGGTCTAATTATGAGTTTCTGGAAGAAACCTGTTTCTGAAGACCCAGATGAATAAAAATAACTAATTAAAAGTAAGATTCTGAAAAATTTAGAATCTTACTTTTTTGTTTAATAAATAGCATATATGCACTATAGTAATGTATAGTATTGAAGTCATAAGTTTTTTGAAATCGCATTCTCATTGATACATAAAGGAAAACTATATATAAATAAATTATAAATTCACACAAATATCATAAATTGTACACAATTAAATCATAGATTGTTCGTATACTTACTTAATGTAAAAAAACAAATATAACAAGGTGAAAGTAAGCGTTTTATATATGCTCTTTACTAGCAAGAAAGCTATAAATTAATGCTCACCTAATACTAGAAGTATGAGGATAAAATTATGGTTTCCAAGAACAATTATAGTGAAAAAATGCGAAAAATTAGACCGTAAAAGCAACGCTTCTCTATTCGTAAGTTTACTGTAGGGGCTGCTTCTGTACTAATTGGTTTAACTTTTATGGGTGTTAATAATCAAGAAGTTCAAGCTGACACTACATTTGCTCCAGAGGAAAGCGTAAAAGTAGAAAGTAGTACAATTAGCGACATAACCGAGACGATAGATGATGTAGTAAATACTGAAGACCAAAGCGTATCTACTGCAAATCAAGCAGAAGCTATGTCAGTAGAAGAAAATAATGAAGTAGAAAATGATGGATCTGCTTCTGTTGAGATTGGTAATGAAGAAGTAAAAAATAATCGGTCTATTTCTGCTGTAGAAACAAATAATGTAGAAGAACAAGCAACTAACGAAGTAGTAGCTTATAACTCTGTGTCAACTAACAAAGATACAGCAGTAAATAATCAAAATACTAATACAACTGAAACTAATTTGGTTGAAAATACTACTCCAGTAGAAGAAGTTCAAGCAGTTGAAAATGTAGAAGAAAACACTGCTCCTGTAGATGTACAAACAGTTGAAACTACAGAAAGTAATATTGCTTTTGTAGAAGAAACACAACCAGTTGAGAATGTAGAAAACAATGTTCAAGAAGCACCATCAACTGAGAATGTAGAAACTAATACTGTACCAGTAGAAGCAGATCAACCGATTGAAAATACAGAAGATAGTACTGATTCTGTGGAAAAATTGAATCCTATTGAGGATGAAAATAAGGTTGAAAATGAAGCTTCTCCGAATGAAGAATCAGTAATTAAGGAAAATACAACTATTCAATCGGATGTAAAAGAAGTTCAAAGCAAGGTTTCTGTGATTATTTAGGGAACAGATGCAGAAAAGTATCCGAAAGAAGCTGGAAAATTAATTGGTAAAGATAAATACATTTATCAAATTTTAAACTTAAATTATACAAGTTTTAGACCTAGTCAAAACAAAAAATTAGTTCTCTCTGTAAATAGAAATAACCTGTCGGATGAAAATCTCTATGCATATGTAACTGACAATGGTTTTACTAAAATTTTATCTACCCACACTATTCAAACAGGTCACTTTAAGAACATTGAAGTAAACAATGGAATATACAATGTGAAATTTTTAGTAGTTAATAGTGGTAAATCTGATGTTACTGTTAACGAAAACAAAACTCCTGTTGGAAATGCAAGTACAGTTGTGGGAAGTACACGAATTGAATATTGTTTAGGAAATAGTACTAATATAGATGCCAGTTCAATTGGTGAAATTATTCCTATTATACAGAACAGTCTGTGATTAAGTACTACTACCGGAATAAAGATGGAAAATTGGTTGAAATCCTAAATACCCTAATGTTAACGTATCAGGCTGGACTGGCCAAGAATTTGTTGTTGATAACGTTGATCAATATAAACAGCTAATTGATGGCTTTTACTTAGATGATTCAAATATTCCTACTGGCTCATTTACTGGAACTCTTTCCCAATTCGGAGATGGTAGTTACTATAATAAAGTTTACTATAGTTCTGGATATAATGATGAAGGCACTATTGATCAATTAAAGGTAGATTTTACGGTGGTTTACCGTCAAATTGATGCTACCGGTAAGATGGAAGTTCTGATGTATGATGGCAGCAATATGACTAAGGTTATTGAGAGTCATACTGTAAAAGCTGGTAAATCAGTTAAGTTTTTTTATAACAACTACACAGCTAGAAACTCATTTGTAACTGACTATGCTCATGAAGTACAGTTTGTGTATAAAGAATTAGGTTCCTTAATTTTAGTTGATGAAAACGGGAAAGAACTTCGTGCACCTATAAAATTTAACAATGATCCAACTAAGGCTGGACTAACCTCTGCACCGATTATTGAGGGATATATTGCTGATATTGAATACGTAGTTCCAGAAGATCCAGGTAAAGATATCACAGTTATCTACACTGCAAATGCAGCTAAGGCTGAAATTATCTACGTTGATGAGACTAGAGGCAAGCAATTAGAAACTGCAGTAGTTGACGGTAAGTACAACGAAACAATTAACTACAGCACAGCAGATAAGATTAAATACTACGAAAGCTTAGGCTATGAATTAGTCAAAGATGGTTATGTTGGCGGAAAATTCGGTGAAGACACAAAGACTTTCTATGTAACGTTCAAGTATGGAACAGTTATAGTTACTCCTGATGATAAATTTACCGAAGAGGATCCGATTAACCCAGACAATCCAGATGGACCAAAATATCCATTTGATTCAATTGCTTTAGATAAAACAATTACTCGTACAATTAAATATGTTTACGCAGATGGAACTAAAGCAAAAGATGACGTAGTTCAAAAGTTAAGATTCCGTGGTACAGCCATTATTGATAAAGTAACTGGCGAAGTCATTATCTTAGACGAAAATGGCAGAAAGATTTCTGATGGAATTAAATGGACAGCACTTGATGGAACTACATTTATACAAGTCATTTCTCCAGATATTGCCGGCTACACTCCAGATAGGAAAGAAATTGGTAGCCTTGAAAATGTAGATAGTAATATTGACGATATCATTGAAACTGTAGTTTACAATAAGGATATAGTAGATCCAAAAGAACCGAAGGACCCAGTAGATCCAGAAGGACCAAAGGTTCCGGCTCAAGTTGAAACTCCAATAGAATCAACGAATGATGCTCCTATTCTTCCAGAACAACTTTCTACTGATACTACTATTAATAAAGTAGAAACTGTAGAAAACAAAGAATCTGGTAAAGTAGAAGCAGCTACAACTGAGGATGTCGCATTACATCAAACAGGTCATAAACATTCTAATGCAGGACTTATTGGACTAGGTTTAGCAACCATTGCGTCAATTTTAGGCTTAGCAGGTACTAGAAAACGCAAGAAGGATTAAGCTAGTTGAATAAAATAGTTTTGTGAAAAACGCTACCCCCGGGTGGCGTTTTTTAGTATAGTGGAGGGTAGATAATAAAAGTGGAAAGTGAGACTGAAAATGATTAAGCTTATTGCAACTGATATGGATGGTACTTGGCTAAGAGAAGATAAGACTTATGATAAGGAACTCTTTGAAAAAGAATTTCAAATTATGCAGGATCGTGATATAAAATTTGTTATTGCAAGTGGCAATCAGTATGAAAATATCCTCGATCGTTTTCCAAAAGCTAATAAGCATATGTATTTTGTGGCTGAAAATGGTGCTTTAGTAGCTCATGGAAATGAAATTCTTCAAATATCTGATTTAGCTGATGAAGATTATCAAACCATGCTTGAAATTGTGGAAAAATTACCATATAACGCTATTGTCGCTGGTGTAACTAGTGCATATGTTGAAAAAAGCAGTGGAAAAGAATTTGCAGAAGATCTAAAAAAGTACGTTAAGAAAATTCAAGTTGTTGATAGTTTTAACGATATAGATGATCGTATTTTTAAAGTAAGTCTTCGCGTTCCAGAAGATGAGATGCCTAAGGTCTTGGATCAACTTAGAGAAGACTATCCACAGATTGGTTTTGTCTCAGGCGCAAGTACTGCTATTGATATGCAGACTAAAGGAATGAATAAAGCCGTAGGTTTAGAATATTTGGGTAAAAAACTTAAGATTAAATCTAGTGAAATGGTGACATTTGGTGATAGTGGTAATGATGTTGGTATGCTTAAGTTTGCAGGTACCAGCTTTGCTACTGCTACTGCTCTTCCAGATGCAAAGAAAGTTGCTAATCAAATCATTGGATCTAGTGAAGAATCAAGTGTGCAAAAGAAAATTCTTGAGTTACTCTCATAATTAAATGTAAGTTGAGATAGGTGAACAAGTTGAACGATCAAATTATTCGAGTTACTAGAGCTTTAAATCATCCCATTCGAATTCAAATTCTTTATTACTTAAATGACAATCAAAAAAGTAGTGTAAATAACTTGGTAAAACAGTTTGATGTTAGTCAGCCAGCTATTTCTAGACACTTGAGAATCTTAGAAGAGGCTAAGCTAGTTAAGAGTGAGCAAGTTAAGCAAGAGCGCTACTATAGTTTAGAAGATAAGCATGTTATTAAGATTCTAGATGTCTTGAGACGGCACGTTAATGAAGATTTTTAGTTCAAGGACTTGAATAATCACAGCAATTTTGACTGTCTTTTTTCTGAACATCTTTGACAAACATATAAAAATATGTTTATATAAAGATGTAATTTTAGAGAAAAAGCATTAAATTAAAAATTCAGCAAATTTTTTATTATTTATACTTATTGATAGCATCAAGTCTGAGACGTCTTGGTGCTATTTGTCTATCTAGAAAAATGTTGACATAATAAAAAAATTAGCTTAGTCTAACTTTAAGTTAGAACTTATGCTGAATTTTCTAACTTAATGCTTTTTTGTTTTGCACAGGAGGATATTTATGCAAAATTTTAAATCTAAAATTACAAAATTTATTTCTATTATGGGTTTAGTGACGCTTTTATCATTGATAACGGTAGGATGTTCGAATAAGCAAAACTCTACTAGTCAATCAGATAAAATTTCGATAGTTACAACAACTAATGTCTATTCAGATATTGCTAAAAATATTGTTGGAAAATATGGAACAGCGACTGCAATTATTGATAAAAGTAGCGTTGATCCACACGATTTTGATCCGACAACAGC